>ENA-UEPS01000005-UEPS01000005.1-human-gut-metagenome-genome-assembly--contig:-NODE-5-length-210654-cov-49.188653_pt1 | contig 210654 bp, 172 predicted proteins | sample MGYA00242904_ERZ507924 | MGnify/ENA primary metagenome ERZ507924 (study PRJEB26167, sample SAMN06115422) | human gut metagenome | host: Homo sapiens | place: China:Sichuan | collected 2014-10-16...
GTACCTGTGTTAGACAGAACGGAAGATAAACCTGCGCCGACGATCATGATACCAAACATCAAACTGTTTTCGCTGGTACCGGAGAATCTAACGATAGAAATACCGATTTTCTGTGCCAGACCAGTATGGAACATGGCAGCACCAACAACGAACATACCTGCGAAAAGTACTACTGTTGAATTAGAAAGGCCCGAAAAAACCTGTTTGGCCGGGATAAAACCCAAAAGGCCGCAGGCGATAGCGCCACTCATAGCAGTGATGGCCAAAGGAATAAGTTCAGTAATAAATAATAAAGCCACTATTGCCAGAACGATTAGACATTTTACTGCCGGTGTCATAAGACTCACCTCAATTCTCAAAATAGACTACATAAAATTTCTCCTTCGCTTTTGAAAGCTATTGCTTTCTTAACCTTTATTGTAAAGATTTTTTTCAACTTATGCCGAAGTTAATTGTTAACAAATCTGTTACAATATTGCTGATAATATTTGAATTAAATTAAACAAATGTTCAACTTTTTGTTGCTGAGGCAACATATGTTCGTAGATTAGCTACTGAAGCCATTCTCCAGCCTTATATATTCCACTTTATTTTAAAGTATATAAAAATATTTTTACGTTGTATTTTAATCACCCTGCTATTTTTATTTAAAAATTCGCTTGCATTTATTAATAAAATAAAAATGCCAATATCCGTAAAAGGATATTGGCATTTTTGTATAATTATTTTTTAAAAGCATGCAAATATTCAGCACATTCAACAGCCGCATTACGACCTTCTGCAAAAGCCCATTCCACAACACCTTGCCCACGCCGAGCATCGCCTGCTGCAAATACACCGGCACGTGAAGTATCAAAATAGCCGCTTCCTTTAGCGATCGTGCCAACAGGAGTTTTATTAAAAGCAAAAGTACTGAACACAGCAGGCTCCGGTCCTGTAAAACCAGTAGCAAGCAGCAAAATCTGCGCCGGGATTTCTGACTCCGAGCCTTCGATCAACTGTGGTTTAGGCAAGCTGCCCGAAGCGGAGCTTATCCATTCTACCTTAGCGATGCGAACCCCTTTTACAAAGCCATTATCATCATATAAAACATCCTGAAGCATAGTGCCGTATGATAATGTAGGATCACTGCTGACCAACTCACAGAAACCGTCCTGCGTTTTTCCGGTCATCTCACATTCCCTCAGCTCCAGCTGAAGGATACTACGGGCCCCTTGGGCAAAAGCCACTGCAGCGCAGTCGATACCAGTATCTCCTCCGCCTATAATCACTACATCCTTACCTGCCGTATCAGCGGGAACAGATGTGTTTTGCTCCAACATTTCCTTCGTTACATAAGTCAGAAAATCTTTAGCATAGTAAACACCTTTAGCATCATCGCGGATCATTTTCAAACGTCGCGGTGAAGTACTGCCAACACAAACAATAATCGCAGCAAATTCCTTTTGCAGATCGGCAAAAGTTACCTGCTTGCCTATTTCTGTCTGCAGACGAAATTCCACTCCTGCATCCTGCAGCGCTTCTATTTTCTGCATGACGATATTTTTAGGAAGCTTAATATTAGGTACGCCATACATCAGAAGCCCGCCCGGACGATCGTCACGCTCAAAAACCGTCACTTTAAAACCTAACCGAGTCAATTCGTCAGCACTGCCTAAACCAGCAGGACCTGAACCAACGACGGCAATTTTCACCTCGCCATCTGCACGCGCCACAGAACTGGGAATAGGATTAATCATAAACGCTTTCTTTACAAGAAAATCTTCAAGCTCTCTATCTTCACCCCATAGCTTTAAACGAGGCGGTAAATCTGGCAGTGTCAAAAAAGTCTCTCTGTCAAATACTGCTTGCTTCCTCAGCATCAGCTTCACCTTCTTTTACAACCGTCGCAGAAGTTTCAATAACATCAGCTTCACTATTCAGCAAACGCATAAACTCCTCGCCGGTAATCGTTTCACGTTCCAGCAGAAAGGCTGCCAGCTCGTGTAATTTTTCTTTATTTTCTTCCAGAATCTCACGCGCTTTCTGATGAGCTTCTTTGATAATTTCCAAAACTTTGGCATCAATTTTACTGGCTGTTTCGTCAGAACAGTTCAACGAAGGATCTCCGCCAAGATAAATATTAGTCATTGTTTCGGTAGCCATCATATCGAATTCTTCCGTCATACCCAGGCGGGTAACCATAGCACGCGCCAGCTTGGTAGCCTGCTCAATATCATTGGAAGCACCGGACGTAATAGAATTGAAAATAACTTCTTCTGCAGAACGTCCACCAGTAATAGTAACGATCTTATTGAAAAGTTCTTCTTTACTCATCAATACATTATCAGTTTCAGAAACCTGCATAGTATAACCCAGGGCTCCAGATGTACGAGGGATAATCGTAATTTTATGGACAGGAGCTGATTTTTTCTGCAAAGCAGCTACCAGTGCATGTCCAATTTCGTGATAAGCAACTATTTTCTTTTCTTCCGGCGGAATTACAGCGCCTTTACGCTGATAACCGGCAATAACTACTTCAACAGATTCCTCTAGATCGCTTTGGCTTACACAGGTACGGTTCATTTTGACAGCACGCAGGGCAGCCTCATTGACAATATTCGCTAATTCAGCACCAGAAGCACCCGCAGTAGCTCTTGCTACCGTCAAATAGTCAATATCATCGCAGGTTTTAATTGCCTTCGCATGCACTTTCAGAATTGCTTCACGTCCCTGTAAATCAGGCAGCTCAACAGGTATACGTCGGTCAAAACGACCTGGACGCAGAAGCGCTTTATCCAATGATTCCGGACGGTTAGTTGCAGCTAGGATCACAACACCTTTACTGCCATCAAAGCCATCCATCTCTGAAAGCAGCTGATTCAAAGTCTGCTCACGTTCATCATTGCCGCCAAATTGTCCGCTGTCACGACGCTTGCCAATAGCATCTATCTCATCAATAAATACGATACAAGGAGCTTTTTCCTGAGCCTGCTTGAACAGATCACGGACACGCGCCGCACCCATACCAACAAACATTTCAATAAATTCACTGCCGGAAATACTGAAAAACGGTACTTTCGCCTCACCTGCTACAGCTTTAGCCAGCAGAGTTTTACCTGTACCAGGAGGACCAACCAGCAAGGCACCTTTTGGCATATTAGCTCCGATAGCCTGATATTTCGCAGGATTATGTAAAAAATCCACTAATTCCATCAATGCTTCTTTAGCCTCATCCTGCCCGGCTACATCGGCAAAACTTTTACCAGTCTGTGCTTCTACATACACCTTGGCATTACTCTTGCCAAAACTCATGGCATTGCCACCACCCAGCTTGCTGCCCATATAACGCATAAAAAGCTGGCCCAATGCGAAGAATATCATGATCGGTAAGACCCAGTTCATAAAGAAATTGACAAGCGGTGAATTTTCCTTTGGAATAACCTGCGAAAATTCTACTTTGCTCTTCATTAAACGGTTAACCAAATCGGGGTCTTCTACCCTGCCTGTTACATAAATTACTTTGTTATCACTGTCTTTCGCAAGAACAGCTATCTTATTATTAGTGATCTCTACTTTTGCAACCTTACCATCGTCTACCATCTGTAAAAAGTTGCCATAGGAAATCTCTTTGACCTGCGGGCTGAAAAACGTTGGTACGATAACCGTATTGATCAGTAAAATTATTGCCAAAGCCAAAATATAATAGTAATAAAGCGGCTTTTTAGGGGGAGCTTTTTTCTCTGGCATATCCGAACCTCCAAATATGTACATATATTGTACTTACATTATTATTCTATATTAAATGATAACCGTTCTTCGATAATTAAACAAGCAAAAAATCTGTGAAAGTCGGCAATAATACTTTCTTTTTCATTAAATAAAGTATCGAAATAATTTCTAAAAATCCTAACCACTGTTCTGCCCTGATTTTCCTGTCAGGAAACAGTCCTGCAAATTTTATGCATATACCGAAAAATTTTACACTAAAAAACCACAACTTAGCCGGTGTTTCAAAAAATGTATACAAAGTGCAGTGCAAGAATTATGTATACATGAACTTTTGATGTTGCCAGAAGTACTTTTTTCTTATACAATGGATACGGTCTCAACCAAAGGAGGGTTTACCATGAAAAAAATTAAAACAGTTCTAGTTGCTAACCGCGGCGAGATCGCGATCCGCGTTTTTCGTGCTTGTAATGAATTAGGCATCCGTACTGTAGCAATATACTCTAAGGAAGACACTTTATCTCTGCATCGTAACCGTGCCGATGAGGCTTATCTGGTCGGTGAAGGCAAAGGCCCCATAGACGCTTATCTTGATATTGAAGACATCATGCGTATTGCCCGAGAACACGATGTCGACGCCATCCATCCCGGCTATGGCTTTTTATCAGAAAACAGCCAACTGGCTAAACGCTGCGCTGAAGAAGGGTTCATCTTTATCGGTCCGCGTCTTGAACACCTGATAATGTTCGGCGATAAGATCAATGCCCGCACGCAGGCTGAACTGGCTGGTATTCCAATGATTCCCGGTTCTACCGGCACAGTCAGCAGCGTAGAAGAAGTACGTGCTTTTGCGGGGAAACACGGTTTCCCGATCATTATCAAGGCTGTTAACGGCGGTGGCGGACGCGGCATGCGTATGGTAGCTTCCATGGACGAGCTGGATCAGGCTTACAGCCTTGCCAAATCAGAAGCACTCAAAGCCTTCGGCAGTGACGAGATCTACCTTGAAAAATATCTGCAAAACCCTAAACATATCGAAGTACAGATCATCGGCGATACCCACGGTAACATTGTACATCTGCACGAACGTGACTGTTCCGTACAGCGCCGGCATCAAAAACTGGTCGAAGTTGCTCCTGCTTTCTCTCTGCCTCAGCAGCTGCGCAGCCGTATTTGCGAAGCAGCCGTTAAATTGATGAAAAATGTTGATTATATCAGTGCTGGCACAGTTGAATTTTTAGCAACACCGGACAATAATTTCTACTTTATTGAAGTTAATCCAAGAATTCAGGTTGAACATACAGTTACCGAAGAAATCACCGGTATCGATATTGTACAAACACAAATTAAAATTGCTGAAGGCTATTCCATCCATGACCCTGAAATAGCGATCCCCGAACAAAAGGACATCATTACCCATGGCCATGCTATCCAATGCCGTATCACTACGGAGGATCCGGCCAACAATTTTATGCCAGATACCGGTAAACTGATCGCTTATCGCAGCGGCGGCGGCTTTGGCGTACGCCTGGACGGAGGTAATGCGTTTACTGGTTCCGTCATCACCCCGTACTACGATTCTCTGCTCGTTAAAGCAACCACCTGGGGACTGACACATCAAATAGCTATCAGTAAGATGCTGCGCTGTCTGAAGGAGTTCCGTATACGCGGCGTTAAAACCAATATTCTCTTTTTGGAAAATGTACTGCAGCATCCTCAATTCACTGACGGCAGCTACAGCACTAAATTTGTTGATGATAATACCGACTTGTTTATTTTCCCTAAAACACATGACCGCGGTACCAAACTGCTCAATTATATTGCCGATATCTCTATCAATGGCTATTCTAACGTAGGTGTACAGCCAAAACCGGAATTTGCCCCCCTGAATATGCCCAAGCCCTTTATCGGTAAGATTCCTGATGGCAGCAAACAGGTTCTTGATGCCCATGGCCCTGCAGGATTGGCAAAATGGGTACAGGCCCAAAGTGAAGTACTAATCACTGATACCACTTTCCGCGACGCACATCAGTCATTGTTTGCGACTCGTCTGCGTACAAACGATATGATGAAAGTAGCAGCTGCTACAGCAGGAAAACTTCCAAACCTTTTCTCATTCGAATGCTGGGGCGGCGCTACCTTTGACGTTGCTTACCGTTTTCTCGACGAAAGTCCCTGGGATCGGCTGCAGCAATTCCGTATAAAAGCACCTAATATTTTACTGCAAATGCTGCTGCGCGGAGCCAATGCAGTTGGCTATACCAGCTATCCTGATAATGTCGTCAAGGAATTTATTCATCTGGCCGCCAAAAACGGTGTCGATGTTTTCCGCATCTTTGACAGCCTCAACGGACTTGATAATATGCGTCTTTCCATAGATACTGTGCGAGAATGCAATAAAGTTGCCGAAGCGGCACTGTGCTATACCGGCGATATTCTGGACCCCCGCCGGGATAAATATGATCTGAAATATTATGTGGATATGGCTAAAGAGCTGGCAGCCGCCGGTGCCAATATTATTGCAATCAAAGATATGGCTGGACTGTTAAAACCTGAGGCGTCTTACCGCCTTGTCAGTGCTCTCAAAGACGCTGTTGACCTGCCGATACATCTGCACACACATGAAGGCAGCGGTAATGCTATCTACACTTACGCCCGTGCCGTCGATGCCGGTGTTGATATTGTTGATACAGCGATGTCCGCTATGAGTTGCGGCACTTCTCAGCCCAGCGGCAGCAGCCTCTATTATGCGCTCAGCGGTCATCCGCGCCAGCCGCGTGTAGACGTCGATGCTATGAACGAACTATCCCGTTATTGGGAAACCGTACGTCCATATTATAAAGCCGCTGACCAGACCGAACTGTTTCCAAACCCGGAAGTATATGTACACGAGATGCCGGGCGGCCAATACACCAACCTTAAACAGCAGGCAACCGCTCTCGGTCTTATCGAACGTTGGGAAGAAGTCAAAGATATGTATCACCGCGTCTCAATGATGTTCGGTGATTTAATCAAGGTAACTCCTTCTTCTAAAATAGTCGGTGATATGGCTCTCTTCATGGTACAAAACGATCTCAGCGAAGAAGATATCTATGCTAAAGGTGACGTACTCGATTTCCCTGCTTCTGTAGTGGAATTTTTTGAAGGCCGTATCGGCGTTCCTTATCAAGGCTTCCCTCAAAAACTGCAGCAAATAGTTCTCAAAGGACGTAAACCTTTAGAAGGCCGTCCCGGCGATACTTTGCCGCCTGTTAATTTTGAGGAAATAAAAGCTAAACTTGCAGAACTGGAAGCACCTATTACAGAAGAAGCCGTCAGCTCTTACTGTCTCTATCCAAAAGTCTTTACTGACTGGGTCAAACGCGTACATGATTTCGGAGATGTTTCTGTACTTGATACACCAACCTTCTTCTTCGGCATGAAAATAGGCGAAGAAATCAAAGTAGAAATCGAACAAGGCAAGATGCTGGTCATTAAGCTTGTACATATCGGCGAAGCCAATGCCGATGGTATTCGTACAGTATCCTTCGAATTCAACGGTCTGCCCAGGGAAATCGATATCAAAGACAGAAATGTCAAAGCTACCAATATCAGCCGCAAAAAAGCTGATAAAGCCAATCAGGGTGAGATCGGCGCTACTTTATCAGGTTCCGTTGTTAAAGTACTGGTGGAAAAAGGACAAGCAGTAACTAAAGGCACCCCGCTTGTAGTTACCGAAGCTATGAAAATGGAAACAACTATCGCCGCCCCAATCAGCGGTATCGTAGCCCAGATCCACGTAACAGCAGGTAACCGTATCGAAAGCGGCGACTGCCTGCTGGAAATCGAATTAAAAGCTTAAATAATAACCGATTAAAGCCCCTGTTCTTATTGAACAGGGGCTTTAATCATATAACTTTTAAGTACGATTTTCCATTGCACTCATCATTGTCAAAGCTGACTTTCTTCCTGCAACACGCGGCCCGTATACTAAATACTGCACAGCTATCATCACTGCACGATTCAATTGATTCTGCCAGAACAAACCCATTGGCGTCAGCTTATAAACACCATCAGCAGCTTCCATTAAACCGTTGTTACGCCAACGTTCCAATAAAGGAAACAACAATTCAGAAAAAGGTATTTCTGATAAGCTTCTCAATTTTTGAGGTTCAAAGACGCCACTGTCAAACTGACCTTTGATCGCGGCAAAAACAGGCGCAAACTCATCTCTTTCAAATAACATAACAAAAGGCTTTATACCCTTATCAACCAGGCTTCCATATTTTTCCAGATCAAACGGCTGCATATAAGCATAATTGCCTAATGATCCGCCGCAGCCGGCTCCGAAAGCCAGAACCTGAGCGCCTTCTTTCACCATAGTATTATAACGGCTTATTTCCCTGTCATCAGTTGCCCAATGGCAACAGCTCAGCTGACGGCAGCCATTCCTGCTTAAAAATTCTGCGCCGCTGACAAAGAGCTCTGCCAGCTTCCTCCCTGTAGGGAAATTACTCTGATCAGCTTTAAATTGATTGCCCAGCGGCGTCCCAGGAAAAATCTGCAGTTTATACAAATCGACACCACTAAGACCGCAATCCAGATAAAACTGTAAATCTCGCTGCAGCAATTCTTTTGTCTGCCCCGGTAAACCATAAATCAGGTCAATGATAACCTTTGTACCCGTCGCAGCAAAAAGCTTCAATTTACGCACAACTTCTTCGCAGGTATCAGGACGCCCCAGTTGTCGGCGCAGATCCGTAGCAAAAGTTTGCACCCCAAAGCTAAATCTGTTTGCACCATTTTCGATGCAAGCAGCAAGTTTCTCTTCGTCCATATCATAAATACTGCTCTCAACCGTAATTTCACAATCAGAACTTAAAGGAAGCACTTGGCGTACCTTCTGCAAAATACTGCTGAGCTGTTCTTTCGTCAAGGTTCCAGGAGTCCCGCCGCCAAGAAAGACCGCTTGGATTTCCGCAGTTTTCAAATAATGCATATTACGCATCTGTTCCAGCTCTGTCAAAAGCTTGGTTACATATTCTGCTTCTGCTTTTATTGAAGAACCCTGTTTAAAAAAGCTACAATAAGTGCATCTGATCTTGCAAAAAGGAATATGGATATAAGCTGCTATAGGCCTGCTGCTGGAAGCGTCACGCAAAAGCTTCTTGAAAGCATTCTGTCCCAGAGGCGGCGGCAGCGGTTTGATGCCTTTATCTTCAAATAAAACATCAACTTCTTCCATTGCCGCATATGCGCTTGCAGCCTTCTCTTTGCCGATAATTTTTTCTAAATCCGGCAGACGCCAAAAGTGCTCCAGCCTCTTTTTATAAAAAACCATTAAGTCACCTTGCGGTTTCTCTGTCAGTAATTTATCCCAGGAACTAGTTATTTTGTCTTTAAGCATCATTTTGCCCAGCGTGGTGATTTTGTCTATTTTTTTCATTTTTAAAATTACCCAGTATTTTCTAAAAATCCATACAAATTTTATTTATAAAACCTGTCATAAAAAGTGCTAAATTTTTGTATATACTCTCCTGCAGCTTGCAAATCTGCTTCATCAGGATGAGTACTTGCGTCCTTCCACCGTTTTTTACTTTCTTCCGTAGGTGCATGCGGATGTCCTTCAGGCATCTTCATCATTGTTTCGATCAGCTTCGGATCAATCGCACCGCGAATAGATAAAGTGCCTACTACTTTACAGCCGGTGCTTAAATATCTGCCGGCATTGGCTAATGAACTGATCCCGTGCTCAGAGTAAGCTTCTGCTCCCAACGTTTGAAAAAGTACGACTTTTTTATTATCCAAAGTCTGCAAAAACTCCTGCATATCCTTATCGGGTTCACCTTTATCGACCCAATAACCAGCAAAAATAACCTTATAATCATCTACTGCCGGCACCTGCTTCACAGCAGCAAGGTCACAGCGTTCTCCTGCCACTTCATAAAATTTCTTTGCAACTTTCTCTGTATTGCCGGTTTTACTGGAATAAATAATCAAAAAATCTTTCATAAATTTTCATTCCTTTCATATTACGTTTGCTGAAATAACACTGTTCCACAAAGTTAGCCCTTGCTTACTTATGTTATCATTATAAACCATAATTCAAAATCTTGCCAAAATAATTTTTTAGCCTTATTCCTGCAGCTTCGATGCCATATATTCTACAGCCTGAGAGTATCTAAGTCCTGGATTCAAAAGAAATAATTCATCCGGCAAATAATATACTGCATTATTTTTTACTGCCGTTATTGATTCCCAGGCAGGACTGCTCATAACGTCATTTTGCAAACGCACTTCAATATCGTTTTTATCTCCCATTGAGGTAATGAAAATTATTTCCGGGTCTTTTTCTATTAAGAATTCCAGATTATAAGGAGCTTTATCAGACATCTGTTCACCAGTTGGAGCAGTTACACTCTGAATGTCTTGAACAATATTATGTAGTTGCAATAACTTGGCAACACAGCCAGCAATACTATTTTCCTTCTCTAATGTCACATTTTGTGCGCTGCTGTGTAAAATAGCAACCCTTTTAGTATTTTTAGGAAGCTGCTTAACTGTATTCTGTACTTTTTTGTCAAGCTCTGATGCAATTTTTAGCCCTTTCTCTTTCTGACCAGTCAGTTCACCTAAAATTTTTATACTATGTTTGACATCTTCATAAGTTTTTAAATTTAAAACTACTACAGGAATACCATTTGCTTCAAAAAGTTGGATGTATTTTTCATGCATCCCCTTATAAGCGACAATCAAATCAGGCTTCAATTCTACTACTTTTTCAGTATTGATATTAAAAATAAAGCCAACAACAGCAGCATTTTTAGCAAAATCAGGAGTCCTGACAATTGTGGATTCCGCCCGTCCTACAACATTTCCATCTAAAACTTCCAAAAGTTCTAAAAAAGAAGGTGACAGAACTACGATCCTTTCAGGCTTTTTGGAAAAAGCAACCTGCCTGCCATTATCGTCCGTTATTTTCATCAACCCGCTATCTTTATGAATTTCTTTTGAAGTGCAGCCATACATAGTTACTGAAACTGCCAACAAGCACAGCATTAAAATTATTTTTTTCATATCATAACTCCATTTAAAATATCTAGCAGGCATTAAGCCCGCTAGATATTTCTACTATGTATTAAAATTTATATTCCATACCAACTCTATACAAACGTCCTAAATTTCCATCAGCATAAGCGCCAAAATTCCTATGATTACTTATGTTATCGATCCCCAAATAAATCTTGGCATCTTTAGTAAGGTGCTTTGATGCCATAATATTAGCAATAGTAAAATTCTTAGTAGAATATACAGAATTCCCCATTGTACTCTTATCTGCGTTGTGATAATAATAATTTAGATTAGAAACAATATCAAAACTGCAATCCCAGGCATAAATATTTTGCGGTTGATAAGATACCCCAAAAGTTAACTGATGCTTAGCACGATCAGTTAAACGCGTTCCGCCTGTCTTATCTTTAGCATCTAAATAAGTATAACCAAAATTCATAAAAATATTTTTCCCTAATTCATGCGAACCATAAAATTCTACACCCTGTAATGTTGCCTTTGGTACATTCCGATAAGTCATAACCTGATCTCTACCAAGTCCCGGATAGCTATTGGGATCATCATCAGTAAATCTGCCTGTCCAGTATGAACTTATCAAATCCTTAACGTCATTGCGGAAAATTCCTAAATGAGCTGTAGTTTTATCTCCCCAGTCCTTCTCCACAGCTAATTCATAACTTAAAGATTTTTCCGGTTGCAAATCTGGATTACCCTCAAAAAACTGTCCTGAGCCACCCGGATTAGCAGCGTACATCTCCCAAAAATGGTACAACTCATTAACTGTAGGAGTTTTATACCCTTGACCGATAACAGCCTTCACACGTATGTCTTTAGCCGCATTATAAGTAGTTGCCAAACGGCTTGTTATTTCACTGCCAAATTTATCACTGTAATCATAACGTACAGAAGGAATAATCAACCATTTTTCATCAGGCTTAAATTCATCCTGAACATATACGGCAGTATAATTAATAGCCGCTTCATCGTAAGCATTATATGCACTGCCTCCAGCTACAGGAGTACCTTTCTTCTTTAATCTGGTCCCTTCACTGTTATCCCGGCGATACTCCAGCCCTGCCGTTAAATAATGTTTATCTCCCATATGCCATGAATCGTGACCTTCAATAACACTCAAGGTCCTTTTTACAGTATCAATCTTAGGATCTTTAACAGTTATTGTTCCAGGTTTGCCGCCCGTAAACATTTGCGTAACATCCTGACTTGTATAACGTTTATCATAAACCGATTGATAAGCTCTGATAATCCAGCTTTGCTTTTCATCATCACCTTTATAGGTCAGTGAATAATCTGTACGTTTGTTATCATTATAAATAGTAGATTTTTTATTTTGCCAGACTTCACCCGGCCTCATAACTGTTACAGATGAACTACCCTTCTGATTATCCTCTTTAATCCTGCTGAAATCGGCAGATAATTGATTTCCATTATCAAACTTATAACCTACACTTAAAGATATCGGTTGTTCCTTTCCATAAAAATTCATTTCATCTCCGCTGCCTGCTGGATCCATATAAGGCCTATTATTATTCAAGCCAGCATTTAACTTATAGGATACATTTTTTTCAACCCCCTGCAGATAAACATTAGACTTGTAGCCAGCACCTTTACCATTTTCATACCAGCCATATTCATAATTGATACTACCGGCATTTTTTTCCGGAGTTTTTGTAATTACATTGATAACCCCCGCCATAGCATCACTGCCATATAAAGCTCCGGCTGGACCTCTGATAATTTCTACACGTTCCACATCCTCCATGCGAATACGATCAACGTCCCAGGCATTAGCGGAATTATAGGAAAGTTCTCCACCCAAACGCTTACCGTCTACCATAATTAAAACATGCCTTGACTCACTGCCGCGAATACTGACATTACTGCGTCCCTGAAAATCATTAAAGACGTTTACTCCCAACGCAGAATTTAAAGCGTCACGCAACGTTTTCGCCTGTGTTTCTTCCAATTTTTTGCTGCTGACAATTTCTACAGCCGAGGGGCTTTCCTTCACGCTCATCTCCGTCCTTGTAGCAGTAATGACCATAGGGTCAAGTGTAAAACTTTCTGTAACTTCTTCAGCATGAGCAGTAACACCACTAAACAAAAAACTTGAACCAATCAGTGTAAATATCAATGACCTTTTCTTTACAAATCTTCTCACCTTTAACCACATCCATTTCCCATATTATTTCTACATTTATTCAAAAGCTTTTGCCATTGAAACAAAATAAAACGCTCTTCTGCATATAAATACAGAAAGGCGTCAAATAATTGCGCAATCCCATCAATCGCAGGAATTTTATAGCGTCAAAATCAGGCAGTTCTTCTGGCTCTGCTTCATCGCTCGTCTTGCCTTCCCAGTTTCCCAGTGACATTTTAAGACTAACTCTGCATTACAGCTGCGGGACAGCACAGGTTTTACACCTGTTTCTCTATTAAGCATTACTGCACCTGATCTTATATATTTATTGTTTTATGCAACTATTTAGAATTTTACTTATTTGTTTATATAATTGTTTTGATAAATATTCCTATTATTTTTATTTTATCATCAAGTAGTCCACCCTGTCAAGCGCTCGTCCGCATCGAGCGGACGGCACCTGACGCTGCGCTTATTCAAAAGATTTATTTCTTCTGATACAAAGAAAACACCGCTTGTTTAAACAAGCGGTGTTTTACTATTATTCCTTAATATTCATCAAACATTCTTTGAATTTCCTCTGGACTTTTCGTTCTAAGCAGCGCCAATTGCAGAAGTATTCTGGCTTTCTGCGGATTAAGACTGTCCGCAGCTATAAATTTTTTATCAGTATCGTTTGCACTCCGGCTTACGATACCATTACCGACCCTCGTACTGCGTACTACAGGAATACCACTTCGAGCAATCTTGATCAGGGCAGGCTTTATATTGATATGCAGATTCCCGTGACCAAAGGCTGCAATAACTATTCCCAGCGCCCCAGCCGAAACTGCCGCTCTTACTAAAATATCATCACAGTTTACGTGCAGATAGACGATATCAACTCGCGGTAGAGCAGTTACTTTACTGATATCAAACTCAGCTGCTGCCGTATGCCGACGCAGACTTGCTTTATAGAAAATAGGTTTCCCATTTTGAAAATAGCCTAAATATCCCAGTTCCCACGATTTAAATGTTTCCACATGTGTAGTATTGGTTTTAGTTGCATCACGAGCCCCATTAATTTGATCATTCATTGCAATCAATACGCCCTTACCAACCGCCTCTTGCGAACCGGCTAAAGCAACTGCATTCAGCAGATTGACAGGACCATCGGCACTCATCGCTGTTGCCGGACGCATAGCGCCAACTAAAACCACCGGTTTCTCACTTTTAACAGTTAAATTTAGAAAATATGCTGTTTCTTCCAGCGTATCTGTACCATGTGTAATAACAATACCATCGACTTCCGGCTGTTGCAGAAGTTCACTGACCCTACGGCTTAATCTCAGCCAGATATCATCAATCATATCAAAACTGCCGATATTGCAGAACTGTTCACCAGTTACATCCGCAACTTCAAGCATTTCCGGAACAGCATTTATCAAGGTCTGAATACCTATTTCACCAGCCTGATAGCCTGTCATTTCTGTATTAGAGCCTGCTCTACCGGCAATAGTTCCACCAGTTCCCAGAATTACGACTTTTGGTTTCCTCATCATTTACACCTGCCTCAATACCATTTTTCTAAAAGGATATATGAAACTATAAGTGTCAATACACAACCTACGGCCCAAACTGTTAGCATCGGACTTGCCCACAACATTTTTCATCACATCCTTTACTTTTGATCACATTTCTGTTATTCGCTGTTTCTTTTTATTAGAAGACAGTAGCCACATTACCGCAAAACTGACGATCAACCCCCAGGCACCGGCTGCCATAACGCTTTTTTCAATATTAGTAAACAGATAAACAACCATGTAAGTTGCTTCTCCTGCAATCGCTCCCCAGATAGCGGCAGTAGCATTAATACGTTCAGGCCAGATAATAGCAATCAGCATCGGTGCTAATGTAGCTGAAGCGACACCAGAAATGCCAATCCAGACCATGACTCCCATAAATTGCGGTGGATGCAGTGTCATCAAAACACAAATAATCCCAAAAACTGCCGGCAATATCTTCGTCATCATAAATGCGATCCTCTGAGCTTTTTCCTGCGGAATATTTATGATTTTACGTTTAACCAACGTTTTAATAAAAAGATCATTAGCAATACAGGTTGTCATAACCAAAAGCAGACCACAGGCTGTCGACATCAATGCCGCTACAATCGAAACCGCAAGCAGCGTGCTGATAATGGGATGAAAATAAGCTCTGACATATTCTACTACCGCATAGTCAGGCTGCTGCAGATCAGGATTCAGTGCCAGCATATACAAACCGCCAAAAATTACCAACATACAGCAGAATGAGGCAACAATCCAAGTCCAGATCATTTTTTTCATATCTTTAGGATCTTTTAATGCTAAAATTTTTGTCAGCAGCTGCGGTTGTCCAGAAAAAGCAAATTCAATCAAAATAACACCGAAAACAGTAGCGTAGCTGTACATATGTAATGATTTAGGATTAATGACCGCAGTCAACAGTGGATCACGCGCAGCAATGATCGTACTGACTTCTGTAATGCCGCCCTTGAAGAAAAAGAATCCTGACAAGAAAACAATCACACCAGCAAACATCATCAAACAAGTCTGACCAATACTTGTATAAACATCCGCAAACAAACCACCTAAAGTGACATAAACAATAGTAACTACAGTTACCGCAATAACGGCAGTACTGTAATCAATATCCAAAAGGCCTGATAAAAGCGTACCGCCTGCCGATAATTGACCAGCCACATAAAACATCTGAATCATAACGATAATAGAAACCAACGCCCTCAAAAAGTCACTTTTATACATTTCTCCCAGCCAGTCCGGCAATGATAAAGCTTTAATTTTAGTGTTACTGTCACGCACACCTTTTGCAATAACGATAAACCCTAATGTAGACCCGCCAAAAATAGCTAAAAATATCCATAAAGCGGAAGCCCCCCAGGCGTAAGCGTATCCGACATACCCCAGAAAAGTAGCAGCACTAAAGAAAGAGGCGGCAAAAGCCAATCCTAATGATATCGGTCCCATACTTTCGCTGGCAACCGCAAAATCACTTAACCCTTTTATTTTTTTAGAGCCAATAAAACCCACATAAATAACAAATATCGTATAAAGAGCAAACCCAACATAAAGACACGTTTTCAAATCCATAATAAATTTCTCCTTTCGCGCTTATTAGCTACTATCCCCCTTCCATAATAGAATGGATGCATTTCTTGTATGTATAACTAAATTTTTATATAATGAACTTAATCTGATAAATTCAACCAATTTCCTAAATTTAAAATAACATAAAATGCAACTTTTAGGATAAAAATGAACTCAAGATGACAAAATCTGCAATAAGATGCATGATTTTGCCTTTATAAGGAGCAATTCATGCTGAACTTTCTTTACCAAACAATGAGTCATTTATGGTTTGGACTAGCAGTATTTTTGATTATTTTCTTTATATGCAGCCGAACCGCGTTTTTTCAAACAACCTTATTTCAACAAAATTATTCGTTAAAAAACAAGCTACATATTATTGCGTTTTTTTCGTTGCTAGGCATCCTCAATACTTACTGGTCTTTATATGGCGAAAGCTGGCTTATCAACACCAGTTCCATCTTTATTATCGTAGCTGGTCTAGTCAGCGGTCCTTTAATCGGTTTCTGTACAAGTCTGCTCATCTCTGTTCACTATGTTTTGTTTATCCATACCAAAGCTGCTCTCGTGAGCGGCTGCTTTTTCCTAGTAGAAGGGCTACTGGCAGGACTTTTATCACACTGGTTCAAACAAAAAAAAGAACTGCTGCCTCACGCTATCGGCGTAAGTTTTATTTTCGCTTCCAGCCATATCATTTTACTCGCCTTATTTTGTTATCCCCACACATTTACACCATCAATTGAAGATTGTGCTCTCCAGGTAATGATCACGACAGCTTTAGGTACCGGTTGTTTTATCGGTCTTATCATGGACAGTTATAAACAGAAGGATATTCTTGAAGGGCTGGCGGCAAAAATTGCACTGAATGTTACTAATAGTTCAATTTCTATTTTGCAGAATGGTTTCGATCAAAATGCCGCCCAAAAAATTACGGAAAGCATCCTGCAAAACGTCAAATCCTTTGACGTTGTCTGTATTACCTCTAACTATCAGCTGCTTGGCTACGCAGCCTGTGAACAAGAACAGCCATTTCTTGACTACCTGCAGAGAGACTTGGAAACACTGCTATCAGAAAAATTTTGCCTGAACAATAAAAAGCTTACTGTACTTACTTCTTATCAGGCTTTGCCGCTGGCAAACGATACTGCCACGATTGGTTATCTTTGTGTGGGACATATAGTTGCAGAAAAAATGACTGCCTTTGAAACAAAGCTGGCTGAAGGTATCGCAACAATGCTTTCTACGCATATCGAAATCAATCAGATCAAAGAACGTACTAAACTGCTGGCCAATGCTGAAATAAAAGCTCTACAGGCACAGATCAATCCGCATTTTTTATTCAATGCCCTAAATACGATCAGCTATTATTGCAGCGTACAGCCTCAGACAGCTAAAAAACTTATCAATTATCTGGCTGATTATTACCGCCAAAACCTTGCTGATCCAAATACATTAATTTCCCTGCGGCAGGAACTGCAGCACATCAATGCCTATATTAATATTGAAATAGCACGTTTCGGCGACAAACTAAAAATAAATTATGAAATTGATGACACAGCCTTTTTTAAGGTTCCAGCCCTGATTTTACAGCCAATAATTGAAAATTCTGTCAAACATGGTCTACGGTCAAAATTAGATGGCGGCACTATCACTATAACAGTCAGCCAAGATACAGAATATTTTTTTATATCCGTGCATGACGATGGCATTGGCATTCCTGAAGTAAAACTGGCTTCGCTGCTTCTTGATATCCCTGGCCGTAAATCCATTGGCCTGACTAATATACATAAACGTCTAATGGCAATTTACGGCCCGGACAACGGTCTTCATATAGACAGCACATATGGTACAGGTACTACCGTCAGTTTTAAAATACCAAAGCAAGAGGAGGATTGAAATGCTAAAAATAGTTATCGCAGATGATGAATTTCCGTCCCGCCAAGAACTGCGAGCCTTACTGGAAACTAACAGCAATTTGGAGATCATTGCTGAATGTGAACATGGAGAGGCAGTACTTGATTATTTTTCAAACAATACTGCTGACGCTGTTTTTTTAGATATTGAAATGCCAGTATTAGACGGACTGGCCGTTGGCGAGAAACTTAAAACTTTGCCCAACCCTCCGAAAATAATTTTTTCCACAGGCTTCGATCAATTCGCAGTACGAGCCTTCGAACTTGAAGCTTTCGATTACATTCTTAAGCCCTATACTAAGACACGCCTGCAGGCAACTGTTATAAAATTGCAAAAAGTTTTGCAGAATCAATCTCAGCAGCAGTTGCCATCCCGCTGTAATTTTCCTATCAAGCTCTCTATTTGGAACAACAATAAACTTTTAGTCTTTAATCCCAAAGAAGAAATTTATCTTATCAAAACAGATACCAGTAAAAAAATACTGATCTATACCAATAAAGGTATTCTGGAATCAAACCTGCCTTTAAAAACTTTGGAAGAAAAACTACGTCCCTGCGGTTTTTTGAGAACTCACAAAAGCTATATTGTTAATATGAATAAAGTGCGCGAAATCATTCCCTGGTTCAATGACACTTATATACTGACCGTTGAAAACTGCCTGGAAAAGGAAATTCCCGTATCACGGCACTTTATTCAAAGTTTTAAAACTTTCCTCAATTTATAGCCATTTGGGTTCCCAACTCCATTCACTAAATGTTTCCTTAAATTTACAATTATTTAACTTTTTATATTCCTACTAACCTTGTAGAATTTAGTTAAAATGTTATAATGAAAATATCAAGGCAAATTATTTTAGGAGGTGTCAAGCTATGGCACGATTTACTTTACCACGTGACATTTATTATGGCTCGGGTGCAATCGACGAATTAAAAAATCTAAAAGGCTACAAAAAGGCAATGATCCTCACCGGTGGCAGTTCTATGAAACGGGGCGGTTTTTTGCAGAAGGTCGAAGATATCCTGCATGAAATCGGTGTGGAAACCCAGCTTTTCGAAGGCATCGAACCAGATCCGTCTATCGAGACCGTCTTTAAAGGTGCCGCAGCCATGCGCAAATTCCTTCCTGACGTTATCGTCGCTATCGGCGGCGGTTCACCTATAGATGCGGCGAAAGCCATGTGGGTCTTTTACGAGCACCCCGAAGCAACCTTTGAAGAAATCAAGAAACCTTTCAATATACCCAAACTCAGGAATAAGGCTATTTTCGTAGCAATTCCTTCTACAAGCGGTACGGCAACAGAAGTAACTGCGTTCTCGGTCATTACTGATTACTCTACTAATATAAAATATCCGCTGGCAGATTTTGAAATCACGCCGGACATTGCTATTTTGGATACCGATATCCCTCTGACCATGCCGAAAACTTTGACTGCTCATACAGGTATGGATGCTTTGACCCATGCAATCGAAGCTTATGTCGCGTCTGCACGCAGCGATTTCTCTGACCCGCTGGCACTTAAAGCTATTAGTGATATTTATGACAGTTTGATTGACAGCTATTATGGTGATAAAGATGCACGAGGCAAAATGCATATTGCTCAATGCCTGGCTGGGATGGCTTTCTCGAATGCACTTTTAGGTATAGCCCACAGCCTGGCCCATAAAACCGGTGCGATGTTCGATATCCCGCACGGCTGCTGTAATGCGATCCTGCTACCGTCTGTTATCCAATATAATGCCAAAGTTTGTGCTGACAGATATGCAACTATAGCGCGTATGCTGGGACTTACCGGTAATACAGATAAACAGCTGACTGATGCACTTATCGATTCAATCAAAGAATTGAACAAAAAACTTGGTGTCGCCCAAACCTATAAAGAAAACGGCGTCAGCGAAGAATTATTCAAACAACATATAGATGAAATCGCCGCCAATGCAGTATTGGATCCCTGCACTGGTTCTAATCCGAGAAAAATTGATGCTGAAGGTATGAAGAAGGTTCTGACCTGTGCTTATTACGGTGAACCCGTAACATTCTAAAATAAACAGCAAAATACCCTGCTCAGGCAGGGTATTTTTTTCTGTCAAGAATAGCCTTATATGGTATAATAGGCATAATTTTAAAATTAAGGGATGAACTTTATGGATAAAAATGAACACAGTATTTTTGCTTATGTAATGGATCAGCTAGATGAAAATGGCATCTATCAAGGAGGTGCCTTGATAGATGATCCGACTCCGTCATTACCACGGCCATTAGGAAGCGATGATGCCTATATATATACTGCCGAAATGCCGCCTGACTTGCCAGGTGCTGAAGCCGTCTGCAGTATGCTGCTGGCTTATGCTGATGAACCTTCTGCTACTGCAAAAGCGGTTCTTGAAGAAGCGTTGATAAAAATTTTATGTGTCAGTGTTTGTGATCCGCTTGTAGAACTGCTGTCAGAAGACGAAGTTCCCGAACCACTGCTTGCTTTAGCCGAAGACTGGCTGTATACAGCGCATAAACGTGAGCTTGTTAAATATGCAATCGTCATCTTAGCAGTCTTTGGACTGGAGAAGTTGCGCAAAGAACATTCCGAAAACCTTTGGGATGATTTAGTCGATCTTTGCCGCTGTGAAGAATTCACTTTTTTCCTTACCTTTGCCTACCGTATCAATAATATTGCACCACAGGACGAGCTATGGGAACTTGTTCGCTCTACCAGAGGCTGGGGACGTATATTCACCCTCTATGATCTTGAATGCACCACAGAAGAAGAAGAAATTTGGCTGCTTCGGCACGGTTGTGAAATCGAAATCGATTATGCTCCGATTTGTCTGGTAGTAATGCGTAAGGGACAGTTATTACACCATTTGCATAAAGAGCAGCTAGACTATAAAACTTACCGTGGCTGTCTTTTGATCATTAATAATTTTATTATGATGCTTGACCGTTACTATATTGGAAACAGTGATCCAACTTATATTGATATCAGCGGTATCGATTCTAAGACTCTGATCAGCGAGCTTCTGCGCCATGCTGAACGATATGATAAAACTCCTGCTGACCTGATCGGAATAATAAACATTTCCATTGGACTGCAAAAGCTTATCACCGACAGCAACTGGGCAGCATTACCTTCTAACGCCAGCCACGAACTGGTAAGCCGCTGTGAAAAACTGATTTACAGCCGCGACTGGTATGAGGAAGTGCAAGCACAATTATTCAAAGAAGATGGCAGCGTAAATTACACTACTGCTGAATTTGCCTTTGAACTGGATATTGATATATGGGAACGTCTTTTCGATTATCTTAAGCAGCACCCTCTGGAAAGTGCTTTATTTCCTTATCTTCTAGGCTTTGAAAACGATGAACGTCCCCAGAAAGTATTGACTTTTATCGAAAAAAACATCAATACCTATACACAATCAGAAACAGCGCTTTTGATCCCGCTGAAATACCTGGAAACGCACCCTGGTACCGGAGTTCCTATAGTCACAGCCGCTTTGACCTCTATTTACGATTGGCCGCGCGGCGCTGCTTCTATCATTCTTGAAGAATGGGGACACGAACAGCTTACACCAGCATTGCGGGCGGCACTTATCACAGCACGCAGACTTAGCCAGCATCCGTTGATTACTATGCGCATAGATGCCTTACTGGAAAATAAACCGTTCAGCGTTGCTACCATGCTGGAGCAGCTGGGCAATAAAAACTGACAGATTAATAATTAAAACGGTTCAGCTAAGCTGAACCGTTTTAATTCATACCGCATCATTATTTTATTGCAAACTAACATATAAAAGATACAAATTGAGTGCTGTAACAATAAATCCTACCGCATAAAGCAGACCTTTAGTAAAAGGCTTATTAGCATAAGTCCCCATTACTTTTGGTGAAGAAGTGAGCCAAATCTGCATAAATACAGTCAACGGAAGCTGCACACTAAGCAGCATCTGGCTGACGATCAATCCCCAGAAGGGATCATTGATGAAATATAAAACGATAACAGCAGGAACAAATGTCAGCAGCAAACCAACACGTGAATGAATATCCTTCATATCGTAAGATTCACCGAACATACCTGAAAAAATAGTAACACCTGCCATACCCGCCGTTGTTGTAGAAGCAATCCCTGCAAAAAGCAGTGCTATTGCAAAAATATGTGCTGCATTCTCACCTAAAAGCGGCACCAGCAGCTCCTGAGCCTGCTGTAATTCACTGACACTAACTCCATGAACAAAAAATGTTGCAGCGGCCAGCAAAATCATGGCACTGTTGATCGCCCAGCCGATACTCATAGAAAATAAAGTATCGACAAATTCAAAACGCAGCTGTTTTTCCATCAATGCCTTATCTTCCAGGTTCCAATGCCTGCTTTGAATAATTTCAGAATGCAGAAATAAATTATGCGGCATAATTACAGCACCTAAAATACTCATTACCACCAGCATCGAGCCTGCTGGAATATTAGGCACAGTCCAGCTGACAACGGCCTGCGGCCAATCAACATGTACCATTGAAATTTCAAATAAATAAGACATGGCAATAACAGAAACAAAACCCGCTATCCATGTTTCCAAACGACTGTAGGAATTTGTCCACAACATCAGCGTGCAAACGACAGCGGTAATCACAGCACCAGCCATAATTGGAATGCCAAACAACATATTAAGTGCAATCGCCGCACCCAAAATTTCAGCTAAAGCAGTTGCCTGCGCCGCCATAATAGCAGTAACCAGAATTGGACGTGAAATACGCTTAGGTAAAAATCTTGTTGCTGCTTCCGATAAACATTCACCTGTGACGATGCCCAGATGAGCTACATTATGCTGCAGCAAAATCAACATCAGAGTTGATAACGTTACGACCCACAGCAAAGCATACCCGTAATCGGCGCCGGCCGCCAAATTAGCAGCCCAGTTTCCTGGATCGATAAATCCCACCGTTACCAAAATACCAGGTCCGATAAAACGCAAAAGTTCTTTCGCTTCTTTACTTTGCTTGTGAATCTGTGAAAATTTATTTTTAAACACATTTAACATGCACTTCACTCCACATCAAAACCAAAATTATTATCTATTGATAATATTATAAAGCTATTTAATTGAAGAGACAAGCTACGCAAATTATATATTTTAATTATTTAGTTACGATATCATACAAAAAACCCCTCCCATATTATTATATGTGGAAGGGGTTTTAATTTTAATAAGCTTCTGACCATAAAACCAGTTCATCACCATACAGCGATTTTTTTAAATCAATAACGCGCTGGTTAGAACTGCCTCGAAAACGCAGATTGGGATTTTTTAAATCGAGCTTAAATTCGCCGTCTACTAAAACGTCTATATAAGAAAGCATCTCCTCAGTAACCGGCCAATCACATAAACGACCCGTAAGAAGATCCTGTTCAAAATCATACCCGGTATAACACCAGATCGTTTTTTCAGGATAAGACTTACGTACCTTACGCAGCAACGGCAAAAGTGCCTGTTGATTAGACGGCTCAAAAGGCTCGCCGCCCAAAAGCGAAAGCCCGCGGATAAACCAGGGCTCCAATCCTCTGACGATTGTATCTTCCTCTGTTTCTGTAAAAGGAGCACCATAATTAAAGTCCCATGCTTCCGGGTTAAAACACCCTTTGCACTGGTGAGTGCAGCCGCTGACGAACAGCGACACACGCACTCCCGGCCCATTGGCGGTATCATGGGTCTTTATCGTAGCGTAATTCATTTATAACGCCTCCCGCTTACAGATGCAGGACGCGGGATTTGATTTCTTTAGTCTTACCCACGTTCCAGAAATTTTCACCTAAATAGCCACAAGTACGGCGAGTAACATTCATTAAAGTCTGATTTTTATTACCGCAGTTAGGGCACTCCCATTCCAAATCATCGTTGATGATAATCTCACCATCAAATCCGCACACATGGCAGTAATCTGATTTAGTATTAAATTCAGCATATTGAATATTGTCATAAATAAAGCGAACAACATCTTCCATTGCTTCCAGGTTATGGCGCATATTAGGAATTTCGACATAGGAAATAGCGCCGCCCGAAGAAATACGCTGGAACTGGCTTTCAAAATTGAATTTACTAAAGGCGTCGATATCCTCACGAACATCTACGTGGTAAGAATTAGTATAATAGCCTTTATCCGTTACATCGGCAATAGTACCAAACCGTTCTTTGTCAATACGGGCAAAACGATAGCACAATGATTCAGCAGGCGTACCATATAAGGCAAAACCTAACCCTGTTTCTTTTTTCCATTTATCACAGGCAGCACGCAGATATTTCATCACGCGCAAAGCAAATTCTTCCCCTTCAGGTGTTGTGTGGCTGACATCTTTCATTAACTTAGTCATTTCGTACAAACCAATATAACCGAGTGAAATAGTAGAATAGCCTTTTTCCAGATATTTATCAATAACTTCGCCTTTTTCCAAGCGTGCAATCGCTCCATACTGCCAATGCACAGGGCTGACGTCACTGCGAATACCCTTTAATGAGTTATGACGGCACATCAAAGCTTCATAACAAAGCTGTAAGCGTTCATCCAGCAATGGCCAGAATTTTTCTTCGTCGCCATGTGCCAAAATAGCCACCTGAGGCAAATTCAAAGATACGACGCCCTGATTGAAACGGCCTTCGAATTTGTAATTGCCTTCGTCATCCTTCCATGCAGCCAAAAAACTACGGCAGCCCATCGGTGCGAAAACATTTCCTTCATAATTCTCACGCATTTTTTTAGCAGAGATATAGTCAGGATATAAACGTTTAGCGCTGCATTTTACAGCCAGCTTAGTAATATAATCATACTTACCGCCCTTCAGGCAGTTATGTTCATCAAGCACATAAACCAGTTTCGGAAAAGCAGGCGTTACAAAAACGCCTTTATCATTTTTAATGCCTTCCAACCGTTGCCGCAGAATCTCTTCTACTATCATTGCATTTTCTTCCAGATATTCATCGTCCGCCTGCAGATTAAGGAAGATAGTGACAAACGGAGATTGTCCGTTTGTTGTCATCAAAGTATTAATCTGGTATTGAATTGTCTGCACACCGCTGCGCAGCTCATCCTGCAAACGTCTTTTTGTAAGGCGCTCTACAACTTCATCAGCAACACTGTCACCGACCTCAGCTTTGATCGTTAGTTTGAATTTTTCATAGCTGCGGCGCAGATATTTGCCTAAATGACGAATATCGACAGACTGCCCACCATACTGGCTGCTGGCTACTGAAGCGATGATCTGAGTCATTACTGTACAAGCCACCTGAAAACTTTTCGGGCTTTCGATCAGTTTACCGTTCATTACAGTGCCGTTATCCAGCATATCGCCAACATTGATCAGGCAACAGTTGAAAATAGGCTGTACGAAGTAATCAGCATCGTGAAAATGGATAGCGCCCTCATCATGGGCTTTAGAAATCTTTTCCGGCAGGATCAGACGGCGGGTCAGGTCCTTGGAAACCTCGCCGGCAATCAGATCGCGCTGAGTAGAAGCCATAACAGCATTTTTATTAGAGTTTTCCTCCATAACATCTTTATTACTGTTACGGATCAGAGATAAAATGGATTCATCAGTCGTGTTAGCCTTACGCACCAAAGCGCGAGTATAGCGATAAATAATATAAGACTTGGCCAGGTTGAATTTCCCCTCGTCCATAAGCTGATGCTCTACCATATCCTGTATATCTTCCACCAAAAGACGCATGCGGTTTTTACTTTCCACATAATGAGCGATAGCTTCGATACGTTCCTGATCGATACGGTCTTCCGGTTCGACTACCTGATTGGCTTTCTGGATAGCAACTATAATCTTGCTGCTGTCAAAATCGGCAGTACTGCCATCACGTTTGATTACTTTCATAACTGACGCCTTCTTTCATAATTTCTTATCGTTAACGCCAAACAAAAATTATTATTTATGCGTAAAATTTACATTATCATCATAGCACAGCGCATTGTTAATGTAAAGCCAAAAATTACTAGATGTTGTGTTTTATTTTGCACATGCAACCATATTTGGTAGAAAACTTTCTTTTGCAATATTTAAAGAAGGTCTCATAAATACTACTTTCGGTATCGAAATAAACACAAAAAAGACGGCTTAAGCCGCCTTTTTTAGAAAATCACAGCAAACTGTACACTCTTACAAAATTGCCTTCTGCTAATGCCCAATCAGCAATATTTAACTGCAACGACACAACAGCTGAATAATACTCCCTGCTTTTATTACCATTTTTCAGGAATCCCAGCGAATGTATCCACTACAATCATCGCCGCTGTAGCCTTAGCCACCAGGGTATCATTGTCCAGATCGCGCACTTCGATATTGATGGTTACCAATCTGTCGTCAGCGTGTGTTATCCGTGAAGTAGCGCTGATCGTCGTACCAACCGGTGCGCCTTTGATAAAATCTGTAGCAATAGTTGATGTCACTACCCTTTTACCTATCGTTGCACCTGCAATGCCTGTAGCATTATCAGCCAGCGTTGCAACCAGTCCTCCATGCGCCATACCATTAAGATTAGCATGCCGCTCAGGATCTACTTTTACTGCAACTGTAGCGCTGCCGCAAGACATATCTACGATGTAAATGCCGCACTCCTGCATAAAATTATTATGCGAATAAATTTCGCTGACCTTTGCTTTGATCTTTTCCGCTTCAACCACAGGGAGTTCCTCCTTAACGCCGTCTTATGCCAGACATTCAGCCAGGTCTGCTGCAAAATCTGCGCTTGCTTCCAGATTATCGATAAGCCCGCACAGCTTGGCCGTTTTTTCTTCGCCGTAAACAGGAGCAGCCAAAGACATAAATTTTGCAACACTTTCATCCCAGCTCATCGGATTAGGCGGATCTCCTTTCGGAAAATCTACCTGTAACTCCAATACTCGCCCATCTTTACAGCGAACGATAAGCTTTGATGCCAGTTTTGCAGCATCAGCAGCATGTACCGCCTCGATCGCAGCATCACGCATGACCTTGGTCTTCGCCATCAAGCTACGGACTTCAGCATCACCAATAACTTCCGTCAGGAAGCGATCAACACCCATATCGCCGTATTTGAGCATCCCGGCAACACAATATTGGATACTGAACTTGCAGCCATACGGATTTTCAGGCTGAGGATTATTGATCAGAAAATCAGTGATCTCATTGACTAAAATCTCTATCGCTTCAACATCATCAGGCTTCAATCCATGCTCAGTACGCAGCACCTGCATCGCATACAGCGCGGCATGAGAATGTTTACAGCAGGCATAAGGTTTGAACGAATTATTATCAATCTTATATATACCATCATTCAGCCCATCCGTCAATTTTTCCAAATGCGGCTCTGTGACCATAGCCCGGCAAAAGCCTTTTTCTCCTTCCAATATCTTTGTCGCACCAGTAAAACCAGCACGGGCCAGATATGCTGAAAGTACGCCGGCATATGAACTTTTACCGGCATGCAGAGTTTTGCTCATTGCGCCCTCTTTCAAAAATTCCCACAACCCTGCCGCCTGTGTACCAGCACTGCCAAGACATTGCAGCGTCGCAGCCGCATCAAGACCTAAAACCTTCGCTGCCGAAGCGGCAGCGCCTAAGGTACCTGCTGTACCGGTAGTATGCCAGAAGAAATAGGACTCAGGGATAACGGATTCGCCTACGCGGCCGCCAACCTCATATCCTGCTACTACAGCTGCCAACATATCTTTACCGCTTTTATGCTCCGCCTCAGCAATGGCAAATACCGGCGGTACAACTACTGTAGCCAGATGTATAATAGATGGATTATGAAGGTCATCAAAATCAAGTGAATGGGAAGCGCTTCCATTACAAAATGCAGCATTTAAAGCAGTAGTTTGTTCCGTCTGTCCAGCCAAAACTGTAGACTGTGCCTTACCACCGCCATCCAGCAGCAACTTACGAATGATTTGGATAGGTTTTTCCTGCGAACCGCGAATACAGACTCCCAGCCAATCTAAAATACACTGCTTTGTAATCCGAACTGTTTCCGGACTCAATTTATCATATTGTACGCTTGCCACAAAATCAGCCAATGCTTTCGTTGTCATAACAATCAACTCCGTTCTTTCACTCACAACCTGTCAGTCAGATCAGAACATGGAACCGTCCTGTCTATATTCTCCGAATATTTCTTTCATCACGCCGCATATTTCTCCCAAAGTGGCATACGTTTTAACAGCGTCAATCAGATAAGGCATCAAATTTTCTTCGCCGGCGCAAGCTTGCTTCAGCGCTGTTAAAGCAGCATCGACGGCTTTCTGATCACGTCCGTCTTTCATCTTTTCGACTTTGGCAATCTGGCGTTCAGCAACACTAAGATCAGCAGTCAGAACATCCTGTTCCGCCAGTTGTTTATTATCAACAAACTTATTAACACCGACAACTATAGACCGTTTAGTTTCGATATCGCGTTGATCTTCATAAGCATGAGCCGACATTTCCCCCTGCATATAGCCTTGCTCGATAGCAGCTACGGCACCGCCCATAGCATCAATTTTCTTGATATATTCATAAGCTTCTGCTTCCATCCTATCCGTCAGGGCTTCTACATAATAGGAACCTGCCAGCGGATCAATAGTATCGGTAATACCACTTTCATAAGCCAGCATCTGTTGAGTACGCAGTGCCAGAGTAGCCGACTCTTCAGTTGGCAAAGCAATCGCTTCATCATAAGCACAGCAGGCCATAGACTGAATACCGCCTAAAACGGCGGACAACGCCTGCCAGGTAATACGGGCTACGTTATTAAGCGGCTGCTGAGCAGTCAGAACACTGCCGGCAGTATGCACATGCACACGCAGCATCTGTGCTTTCGGTACTGTAGCACCATAACGTTCTTTCATAATGCGCGCCCACAAACGGCGTGCCGCACGGAATTTAGCAACTTCCTCAAACATATTAAGTCCGGCAGTAAAGATCCAGGAAATACCAGGAGCAAAATCATCTACCTTCTGTCCGGCCTTGATTGCCGCATCAATATAAGCCATCGCATTAGCAAATGCAAAAGCGATTTCCTGTACACAGGAAGCACCGGCTTCACGAATATGGTAAGCACCTACGCTGATCGTATTCCATTTTGGAATACTCTTAGAGCAATATTCAAAAGTATCTGTAATCAGCCGCATCGAAGGCCGTGGTGGGAAAATATATGTGCCACGGGCAATATATTCTTTTAAAATATCATTTTGAATGGTGCCTTTTAATTGTTCCGGCTTAACACCCTGCTGTTCCGCAACAGCAACGTACATCGCCAAAAGCACTGCAGCCGGGCCGTTAATAGTCATAGAAGTACTGACTTTATCCAAAGGAATACCTTCAAAAAGCTTTTCCATATCAGCCAGCGAATCAATAGCCACGCCAACTTTACCGACTTCACCATGCGAAAGCTCCGCATCGGAATCAAGTCCGATCTGTGTCGGCAGGTCCATAGCTACCGACAGGCCGGTTTGACCTGCTTCCAGCAAATATTTATAACGGGCATTGGTTTCCTCGGCTGTAGCAAAGCCTGCATAAGCGCGCATCGTCCACAACCGCCCACGATACATAGTCGGCTGTACGCCGCGTGTAAAAGGGTATTGTCCAGGGAACCCGCTTTTAGAGCAGTAATCAAAACCTTCTACATCCAAAGGAGTATACACGTGTTTTTCTTTAAACTCTTTTCTTTCAGGAAATTTGGCATTAGCTTTAGCAACCTTTGCTTCATAATCCGCCAGCCCCTGTTTGATTTCTTCATAATTAGTCATGTCATTGACCCCTTTCTCATTCCGCTCCGCTGTTCACAGCATAGTGCCGGTTTCATAAAATTTTTTCTGCATATCGAAACAATGTGCCAAATCAATTGGCATATGGGCGTTTTTTTGTTGTGCAAACCTCAGATATTCCAAAAGCTGCGGCCGAAAATCAGGATGTGCGCAGTTATTTATGATAGCTTTAGCACGTTTGACGGGACTCAAACCACGGATGTCGGCCACACCCTGTTCAGTAATAAAAACCATCGTGTCATGTTCAGTATGGTCTGCATGAGTGACCATAGGTACTACACTGGAAATCGAGCCGCATTTCGCTGTAGACGGCGTTGAAAAAATCGTAAGGAAACCGTTACGCATATAATCACCGCTGCCGCCAATACCATTCATCATCGTGCAGCCCATAACATGCGTTGAATTAGCCTGCCCGTAGATATCAAATTCCAACGGCGTATTCATGGCAATAACTCCCAAACGCCTGATAACCTCGGGGTGATTACTGATATCAAGCGGTCTTAAAACAATACTCTTATGATACAAATCAGGATCTTCCTTGTACATCTCCCAAACCGAAGGCGAAGGAGTGAACGCGCAGCCGGAGGCTTTAGCGATCTTGCCCAGCTTGATCAGACGGAATACAGAATCCTGTAAAATCTCGGAATACATTTCCAGATTTTCAAATCTGGATTTGGCCAGTCCTAAAAGAACCGCATTGGCAATACTGCCGACACCGGACTGCAAGGGCAGCATTTTCTCCGGCAAACGTCCCATCTTTTGTTCATACTCTAAAAATTCCACCAAATTCTCAGCAATTTTGATGCTTGCTGCATCAGGAGCAGTCAAGTCACGCACATGATCCAGAATATCAGACTCCACGATACAATCGATACGATCGATACCGCATTCTACATAAGGTTTACCTATCCTGTCCCCCGCATGATAAATTGGAATCTCAGTTCTATTTGGCGGGATCGCCGGAATATAGATATCATGCATACCTTCCAGATTCAAAGGAATCGAAGTATTGACTTCGATAATGATTTTCTTCGCATGCTTCACAAAAATCGGCGCATTACCAACACCAGGACCTAAAATAATATTGCCTTCTGCAGTAATTGCCGTAGCTTCAATAATAGCTACATCTACATCACCAAAAAAACCATAATCTACCTGCTGTCCGAAATGGCTCAAATGTTGGTCCACATATTCAATCTTGCCTTCATTGATGCCCTTTTTCATGCTTTTGTTGGACGCGGCATAATACGGCATCCTGCCTTTTATCGCGCCAACTGCCGCCAACTCCTCTTCAATTTCCGGACCAACAGAAGCGCCGCTCCAGATATTGATACGGCAGCGTTTACCTTCTTTGATAGCTTTGGCTAAAGCTATCGTTGTTTTTTTAGGATAGCCGGATGGGGTAAAACCACTGACGCCCACATTCATTCCATCAGTAATCAGCGCCGCAGCTTCTTCCGGAGTAACGATTTTGTCAAACAACTGCGGATTTCTTAATCTCGTGCTGTCTAACATTTTCATCCCTTCTTTCCCAGATTTAAATTTCTCATACACCTTTCTTCACTTTCAGTATAATTCCGGAAACTTATAACGTAAAATACCAAAAAGCAATAGAAAATATTAATTTATTTGATATGTTTAAATTTGGTTTTCGAGTTTAAAATTACACTTTTCTTTATTTCTATTCATAAAATTCAATTGATGTAATATTACTTTTATAAAAAATTCATTCTAACAACATTTGCCATTTTCATTGACAATATCTATCTTTAAACATCAAAATAATTGATATAATTTATAAGTTTTATTTATATGCTTATCTAAAGTTATAAAAATTTTTTCAGAAAAAGATAGGTTTAAGCTGCTTTATCATCTATAATGTAGTTAAACGATAAACAAACTACAGTTAGCTTAAACTTAAATCTATATTGCCAGTAACAGGAGGAGAACAGACTATGGACATGGAATATTACCGCAATTTTATTGCCATCGTCGAAGCAGGAAGTCTTTCAGCGGCATCCAAGCGCGTACACGTTGCCCAGCCGGCCCTCAGTAATCAACTGAAGCTGCTGCAGAAAAAATTCGGCACTCAGCTAGTCAATATCCGTCGCGGCGTACATAATATAGAATTGACCAATGCCGGCTGCATTCTTTATAACAAAGCTAAATATCTCTGTTCGCTGGAAGATGATACCCAACGGGAAATATCGGACTGCGTCAACGGCTATACAGGTACTCTGCGAGTCAGCCTGTCGCCTTCGATGTCGATTTCCTTTATTCAAACTTACCTCAGCAAATTTTCCAAAGAATATCCGCAGATCAACTATGAGTTGTACGAAGTTTCCATCTTGGAACAAATCAATCAGATGCTGACCGGGAAAACGGAGATCGGCGTTGCCAATGCTCCGCTGACACAGGAAAGCCGGTTTGATACTATCTATACCAAGCAGGAGCGCCTTGTTGCAGTAATGCACAAAGACAATCCCTGGCTGCCGGCAGACGACAAAGCTCTGCTTTTGGCACATATGGAAGATATGCCCATCTGCCTGTCACGCGGCTGTTCGACTTTATTTTTAAACGTTTGTTCCGATTCCATGATCTTCCCGCAGATCCTGAGCATTAATTCTACTAAACTGTCTACAATAGCCTGGGCAAAAGAAAATGCCGGCATCGCCGTCGTACCGGCTTCACCGGGTGAAATTTTTGACAACGATCTGATTTGCAAGATCATCCGCGATGACAGACTATTCCTGAATAAAACGCTATCTATTGTTAAAGGACGTCCACTTTCCAATGTCGCCCAACTGTTTTTAAACTATTTTTCACAGCATTCCTAAGCTTCAAAAATTGTTTAAGAAGGTGAAATTATGATTACCATTACCAACAAAACCGACTGCTGCGGCTGCGGAGCCTGTGCCAGTCGCTGCGTGACCTCCTGCATCACTATGGCACCAGACGAAGAAGGCTTCAATTATCCGCTGGTCGATACTGACAAATGTATCCACTGCGGTTTGTGTGAACGCGTTTGTCCTCTGCTGCACAAACCTCAACCTCATGAGATTTTAGCTGTTATCGGCTGTAAAAATAAAAACGAAGCCGTTCGCTTTGTCAGCTCCAGCGGCGGTTTTTTCTCCCTCGCTGCCGAAAAAATCCTGGGACGTCAGGGGACAGTCTTCGGGGCGGCCTTTGACGACAACTGGCACGTTAGACATATCGCTGTCACAAGCGGCAATGCAATGAATAAATTACGCGGTTCCAAATATGTACAAAGCGATATCAGCACTACCTACCATGACGCCGAAAAACTGCTTCAGGCAGGCCATACTGTTTTATTCAGCGGTACGCCGTGCCAGATCGGAGGCTTGAAAGGATATCTGCGTAAAGACTATGAAAGGCTTTATACCATTGACGTAGTCTGCCATGGGGTTCCCAGTCCCAAAGTCTACCAGAAACGACTGGACGAAGTCACCGAGCTTTCGTCATCACCGGTAATAAAAGTCAATTTCCGCGATAAAACTCCCGGTTGGAAACGCTTTAATATCGTTTTTCAAACTGAAAACCATATCTTTGCAACACATAAACGCCGCGGTCCATATATGCGTTTATTCCTGAATAATGTCAGTACTCGCCCTTCCTGTTCCGACTGCGCTTTTAACAATAAACACAGCCTGGCTGATCTGACGATAGCCGACTATTGGGGCGTCAATAAGCATTTCCCGCTTTTTGATGACGATAAGGGTGTTACGCTGGTCCTCGTCAATACAGAAAAAGGCGCCGGACTTTTTGCAGATTGCCAAAGCGAGCTGGAATGCCAGCAAACAGACTTTAAGCGCGGCGCCGAATACAACGCCGCTTTGTCCCAAAAAATGACACCCCATCCTTCCCGACAATTGTTCTTTGCTGAGTTGGATCACAAAAGCCTTTCTGCCTTAGCCAACGAAATATTAGGTACTGCTGAAAATTAAAACAAACTCCCTGGGCAAATATGTCCAGGGAGTTTGTTTTAATTGTAATAATCACCACAATATTTGTTTCACTTTATTATATTTTTATATTATAATTAGTTTATAAAAGTTTTCCTTCAATTATAAAGGATACGGAAGGTATTTATAATGAATTCCGAAAGAAACGTCCTCAAACTTATCAACGATATCAGTAATCTAACATTATTCGTCGTAGATCAGTCAACTCTGCAGATACTTTACTGCAATCAGACTGCTGCAAAAGCAGGTTTCAGGAGAGGTGTATTCTATCATCCTGACACTCTCAGCTTTGATGCCGTCAATTTTCATCAGGGTGATTATCAGTATTTTGCTGAAAAATCTATTTTAGGAAGCAACGTAGATGTCCGAGTGAAAAGAACTCTTTGGGACGATGAGGGCAGACAGATTCCTGCCTTAGCAATCTCTGTCACACCTCATATTTTTGCCGGCGAAGTCAAGATCAGGCACGACCATTCCAAAGATCTCCTGCAGGGCATCGATGTTCTCTTTGACGAATATGTAGTTATTGATCTTGTCGACGACCGTTATATTTCTCCGAAGCTCGGCCCTTGTGCTTCGGCATTTCCTCATGCCGGCGACTTTACTCAGGCCAATGATCTTTACGGTAAAATGCTTATCCATCCTGAAGACCGGCAGAAATTCTGGGAACTGACTTCAACAAAGAGCCTGCGTCAGAATATGCCGCAGGAAAATATGCATATCGTTGGCGAACTGCGCCGTCTTGTTGCGCCAGATAGTTTTGAATGGATTGAAACTCATCTAGTATCTACTATTGATGCTCAAACCGGGCACCTGAAAGTATTATGGTGCTACCGCAATATTGAAAAACAAAAACAATTTGAGTTGAGCCAACGCGAACAGACCGCCTGGATCGCTCAGTTAAGTGAAGAATATTATGCAGTTTACCTTGTTAATCTAAGTAATAACACTTTACGCGGCCTGCGTGTGCCAGAACAGTTCAAAAAAATCGTACATATGGAAGAATGCTATGATAAACAGTTTTCTATGTATGTAAACGAATTTGTAGACCCTAAATGGCAGCAGACACTCTTAAAAATTACCAACAGCACCTACATCATTGACCAGTTTGCCAACGATAATAACCGGATTGAGCATATTTTTAAAAATAAGCAGGGGTTTTGGCTCAGTGTCAAGATCATTCCGGCACCAGGCTACTCTGACGCTTATCCTTATGCGGTACTGGCCTTTGAAGACCTGACCCAGAAAGTCGAACATTCACTCAGTGAAAAAACTGCCAAAATGGCAGTTGCGCATATGTATGCACTGGCAATCAGCGTCGATATGGAGCATCAGGGTTATAACTGTATCCATTATTCGGAAGAGATACTCTCGCTGCAAAAACGTGGCCGTTACCTTGATTTCTATGCCCAATTCCACCAACAGCTGCTGGACAGTGATAAAGCGCTTCTGTCAGGCATCTTTGATGCCAAACTTTACAGCAGACAAACCTATGCCGAAGGTGAGATGCGTATTTGGGATAAAAACAAAAAACTGCACTATTATACCTATTACAGTACCAGGATATCTACAATCGAAGGCGAAAAAATCATGCTGCTGCTGCGTAACATCGACGATAAAAAACAGCAGGAACATGAACTTGCATTACTCAGCGCCGACAGAATGCGCCATCATAATATCGCCAATGCGCTGGCTGAAATGTACTATGCAGTCTATTATGTCGACCTGCAGGAACATAGATTTTATATTCTGCGGCTTACCGAAATCATCACTGCCAATATGCTGAAAGGATTAGAAGATCATACCGAAGCCTGGACTACCTTCGTCAATAATTTTGTTCATGTGAAATTCCGCAAACAGTTATCAGAGGCTTTTGCTTTAGAAAATATTTATACAACATTGACTCAAAACAATAAAAACTCTGTCGAAATAGAGTTGCTGCGGCGTTTTGCCAACGACAAATACGAATGGGTACGTCTGGAAGCTCAGGCCATTAAAAATACCGAAGGAACTATCACAGGCTGCGTTATCGCTTTCCGGAATATCCATACACAAAAACTGGCCTACGAAAGACAACAGCAGGCATTAAAAGCTGCCCTGCTTTCTGCCGAAAAGGCCAATACCGCCAAAAGCGCTTTTTTGTCAAATATGAGTCACGATATCCGTACTCCAATGAACGCCATCATCGGTATGACTACAATCGCGCAGCAATACCTGCACGACCCTGTTCGTATTAACAGCTGCCTCAGCAAAATCGAGCTGGCTTCCAATCATCTTTTAGAGCTCATAAATGATATCCTCGATATGTCTAAAATCGAAAGCGGCAAATTATCTCTTAAGGAATCGCCGCTCAATCTGGCTGAGCTTATTCACAATCTGATCTCACTCATCAATCCACAGTTAAAAGAACACCAGCACGAACTGCATGTAGAGACATATAATATCAGTGACGAATATCTGCTGGGTGACACTGTACGCCTTAATCAAATCTTCACTAATATCCTCAGCAATTCTATCAAATTTACGCCTCGAGGAGGAAAGCTCAAACTCGAGATCAAGCAATTAACGCTGGCGCCAACAGGGTATGGACACTTTCGTTTTGTTTTCAGCGATAACGGCATTGGCATGGACCAGGAATTTCTGCCGCACCTGTTCACTCCCTTCGAACGTTCCCAAACCTCAAATACTGATAGTATTGAAGGCACAGGCCTGGGTATGGCTATCACTAAAAATATTGTTGATTTGATGGGTGGTACTATTGAAGTCACCAGTGCTGCAGGCTCTGGAACCACCTTTACAGTCACCCTGCCACTGAAGCTGGCTGACAAGCAGCCCGTCCCGGTTTCTGCCATTCATTCCGAACTGCAGGCCCTGGTCATCGACCATGATCAAACTTATGCCTCTAATATCCTGCAGCAGCTACAGCAACTGCAAATTACCGGTCAAGCAGTACACAGTCTTAAAGAAGCAAATAACAAACTAGCAGCTGCCATAAAAACAAGCAGTGACTATACGACAGCCATCATAGTCTATAACCCACAGCTGGATCTGGAAGCAATGTTAAACGGATTACGCCAACTGTCATCAACATTAAAGATAGCTTTGGCAATCACCTTCTCCGATCTCAGCCAGACCATTAAAGACTATTCTTTTGACGCACTCCTGATTCTGCCTCTGTTTGCTACTAACCTTGCACAGGTACTCAACAAAATGCATCAGACAAACACAACCAGAACACAGCATCTGCTGCCATCTGCTGCTAATGAACCTAACTGCAGCGGCAAGCGGATACTTCTTGTTGAAGACAATCCGCTCAATATGGAAATCGCCTGTGAGTTGATTGGTATGACCGGTGCCATGATAGAAGAGGCCACTGACGGTGCTGCAGCACTGACAAAAATTGCTCAGGCACCTGAAAACCATTACGATCTTGTTTTCATGGATGTGCAAATGCCTAAACTCAATGGGTACGATGCAACCAAAGCAATCCGCAAACTATCACGCAAGGATGTAAAGAGCCTACCGATCGTTGCTATGACTGCCAATGCCTTCCTGGATGACATCAAAAAAGAACGTGAAGCAGGAATGAATGCTCATATTACCAAACCGTTTCATCTGGAAGAATTATTTGCCGTCATCAGCGAATGGCTGCAATGCAAATAATTATCATAAAAAAGGCTGCCGCAATTAAAAACTGCGGCAGCCTTTCGTATTTTGTTTACATAACTTCTACTCTTTTTTGTTTCAAAACCTTCAGCAACAAAGCCAGATCCTCAATGTCGTAACCGTCATTATTTACTTCCGGTACAACATGTCCCTGTAAAACACTGCCAAGCAGCGTATCTACACTGCACTTAAAGAAATGCGCCAAACGTAGCAATACCCTCAGACTAACACTGACGCGGCCGTGCTCAAGGTTGCTCATATGCGTCTGCGAAACATCTAAACGCTGAGCAAGTTCACTTTGACTGATACCGTGTCTGATACGCATTAACCTGATATTCTTACCAATTTCCTTATAATCGGGATTCATAAAGATACCTCCTTCATCACCTGTTACTAAATAAATTTATTTTTGCGCCGATTCTGTTCCTGGCGGCAGATCGCTGATAAGTTCAGCCGGATCTACCTCAAGTGCCTGTGCGATAAGAAAAAATACTTCCAAACCGCATCTGGCAGCACCACGTTCTATTTTTGATATATAGGAACGGGTCAAACCGGCTTTAATAGACAATGCTTCCTGACTTAAACCTTTCAGTCTTCTGTAATATAAAATATTTAAGCCTATACTTCTATATTTCTCAGCAAACATGACTTTTTTCACCTTAACAATTAAACTTTTATAGATATTGGTTTTATACTTATTATCTTACAAAAAAAATGCATTTGCTGTATAAAATACAGCACATACGTGCACTATATTACTCATTTATACAAAATAAAATTATACATGCAAAGAAATTATATATCTTTAAATATGTAAATGCACTTAAAATTAATGAATTTTATTATTTTTTATATTTCAAATATTTTGCTATTTATATGAAATAATTATATATTTTATATAAAATTACGGCTTGTTATAGCTATAGTTCTACTTATTAGTACTCACCGTACAAATAAGTGGTTTTCAGAAAAGCAATATGCGAATTACGAGTAATTAAAAACTCACACCCCGGAAGATGTGAGTTTTTAATTACTTTTCTTCGTTATTCTATTCGTCCTGATCTTCGGTATCACTATCAGAAGACATACTCAAATCAGTATCGTTACCACCAGCCAGATTATCCATCTGACTACCTTGCACATCGCCTGTATCGGAACTGCGAGAATTACTGTCAGCTTGTTCTTCCTGACCGGCACCAGCTAAAATATTCTCAAAACCAGTACTAAAACTGCTGCCAGAACCAATTGCATTCAGGCTGTCATCACTGTTATGTATTTCAATTGTTCCGACACCAATATTTGTGTTTTCACCACTTGGATTTATTATTACAGGAGTATGCAGCTCAGAAGTTACAGCAGAGCTGCTGCTATGATAATTATCCTCAAATTCAGGCAGTTTAGTAATATCATGCTCATCTTCAGGCAGTTCTGGTGGCTCAGGCGGTAGTGGCGGTGCCGGAAAGATATCTGCATAAGCCTTGCCAACACCTTTGTCGTTATACTTAGAAATATCGTAAGTATTGCCATCTTTATCGGTCGTCGCATAAACAGCCTTATCAGAAACAATTGCACCTGGTCCCCATCCTACTATCCCACCACAATACTGTGCATTACCGTCTGTAGCAATGACCTGCCCTAAATTCAGTGCATTCTCTACTATCCCTTCAACAGAATTACCAATAATTCCGCCTACCTGGTCCCTGCCTTGGACCGTACCTGTATTTAACACATTATCAATGCTTTTAGAAGATGTGCCTACTCCTATAATCCCACCAACACTATTACCGCTACCGCTAACAGCACCACTGTTTTCAGCCCTACTGACAGATACACATCCAATACCGGCACTGGGAGGTCCTGACATAGACACGCCGCCCCCCATACCAACAATACCGCCTACCGCTGTTCTTCCTGTTATTGTCCCTGAATTATTGGTATTCTCTAAAAGCATATCATCATCACAATAATAATATCCTAAAATTCCCCCAACACTATCTAATCCGCTAATGTTACCATTGTTGATGGCATCGACAATTATTTGTCCAGAAGCATTACAGCCAATAACACCGCCGACATAACTATAACCTTTTACTGTACCTTCATTTTTTAATTCACTGACATAGTTGGAACCTTCAGCATCATTATAACCTAGTACACCACCAATATAATAGCTTGAACCAACACTCACACCATCGGTTACAAAAACACTTCCTTTATTAAGTGCTTTGCTCACAGTTCCGTTATTTTCACCAATAGCTCCGCCTACTTCACGAGCTCCGCCTACAAAACCTCTATTTTCAATATTATATACATAACCATTTACTTTATTTTGTCCACAAATCCCGCCGACAAGTTCATTTCCCTTAATACTTCCATCATTGATACCGTCAGAGATATTCCCATTATTCTGTCCAACAATTCCTCCAACAGTACTATTGCCACTAACAGAAGCATAGTTATGGACACTATTTATAATACCTGTATTAGCTCCGGCAATACCACCTACAGCACTATTATTTCCAGCATCAATTTTTCCTTTTAGTAAAATTCCATCAATAGTACCTGTAGAAGTATTTTGTCCAGCAATACCACCTATCCCAACACCGCCGCCAGTCAAATCAATTTCTGCATCTACATTTTTAACACTTCCAGCATTATAGCCAACTATGCCCCCTGTATAACCACCCGTACTATTAATAACTTTTATCTTGCCAACTATACCATCAATCTCCCCAAGACCCTTATAATTATACCCTGTAATGCCGCCGGAATAACCGCCGCTAGTATTATTTACTGTTATATCAACTTCAGCATTCTTTATTATTCCTGCATTAATGCCAACAATACCTCCGGTATATTTACTTGTTCCTGAAACAATACCACTTACTGCAACATTTTCAATTAACCCGTTATTCTGACCTACAACTGCTCCAACAGCCTGGTATCCACTAATATTACAATTGGATAAAGTAAGATTTCTGATTACACTGCCACTTGCAGTTTGTCCGAACAACCCTTTGTAGCTTCCATTTCCACCATTTACAGTTACATTTTTTATATCATTCTCCAGACCGTCAAAGGTTCCCTTAAACGTACTGTCAGCGCTGATGGGTATAAAACTATTAATGCTGCTAGCATCAATATCATTTTTTAAAGCATAATTGCCGCTTAGATTAGTATTAATGTCCTGCAGCTGCTCAGCATTTGTCACCCACATATAACCTTTTACACTCTGAGCTCCGCCATTGATATCAAAATTTTTATCCTTACCTGCATAACCGTTAGCATCATGAGCGGTATACCCCAACACAACGTTACCATTGGCAAAATCTCCGTTAATAACAGCATTGCTGCCGTCAAAATCATCTCCGCCCAATTTTATATTATCAGTATCTAAAACGATACGGCTGCCCTCAAAACGCAGTGTGTCTGCTTCCAGTTTACCCATATTGACAAGCTCAGCAGTTCCCGCTATCCCAAAATCACTGATACCAGCGCTGTTTTTAAAATTTTGTAAAGCTGCATCGACATCAGATAAGCTCTTAGTAGAAGCCGTCAGCGAACCAACATTTACCTGTGCCGTTTTACCAAACAAAATCCCATTGGGATTGATCAAAAAAACATGTACCCCTTGTCCATTCAAAGCGCCAAAAATCTCACTGCCCTGTCTGCCGGTAACATAATTCAAAATAGCGTTCATATTCTTAAAATTTACCGTTTCTCCAGCAGCAACATTAAAACTATCCCACTTTACCGACACGTTGCCTGTACCGGTAATATCCATCTGATTACCGCTGGACGTATAACTGCCGTTACCAGTAACTACCGTCCCACCCTGTGGCAATCCCCATGCGCAATTAGAAAAAGCCAAAGTGCTAACTACTATAGCGACCGTTGTTTTCCCTAGTCTCTGCCTGTTTTTCATCTTAATCCGCTCTTTTCCGCTCACGATATTCTTAAAACAATTTGTATAACCTGAACCATAACCTGCCGTTTTTATCTTCCGCCTCACTGCGATAAGATTCACCCTTTATCTTGCGTGCATAATCCAGTCTTGCGTACAAGCTGCGATCCAAGCTATAAACTGCGCCAATACCCCAACCTGCCAGCCTGCGATGCGGATCGGAGGTATCTCCGTCCTTTCGTGCCAAAACCTCACCTACATCAGCAAACAACGTCATACTCATACCTTTGACCGGAGTTTGATACCTTAATTCTGCCGTTGCCTGATAACCGCTGTCACCGCCTGCTTCACCCTGCGGATAGGCTCGCACCGCATCAGCACCCCCCAGATAAAACTGTTCACTGCTGTCTAGATTGCGGTTTGCTAGCTGTCCATGTGCAAAAATATAGAACTGTGTCACTTTGCTTAATTTACTGACATGATTAACATCAAAATTAAAGCGGCTAAAGCCGCCTTCCGTCCTGCTGAATTCATCAGCAGCCTGAGCTTCCCAGCTGCGCAGCTTTAAATTACCGGCACGTAAGACAGCACTGTAACCACTGTAACTAACAGCACTTTGCAGACTTCCAGTCAGTCCAAGATGAAACACATCACTGCTTTTACGTGCCGTATAATCAAAAACACGCAGTTCATCATTCAAACGGTTATGCTCATAGCCGTAAATCAACCGTAAATTTCCGGATTTCCTGCCGCTTAAAGGCTGCGAACCATATAGGCTCACCGTTTTAGCCGTTCCTACAGCACCTGCCTGCGTAAAATAATCCCCTAAAGTATAATCCGACTCCGCACAGCTGATACCTAAACGACCTCCCGTTCTATTAACCGCTGTTTCATAGCCTAAATTATAATTTTTCATCTTCTCATTACTAAGCATCCCGCCGATAACAAGCCTGTCCCCGCTGCGCAGCGGCTCATTAACAATGACCTGCATTCCGTAACGGTAACGTCCCGAATATTTACCGCCATAATTGTCAGTATAAACAGCGCCTTCCACAATTGGCGATGCCTCTAAAACAATTGTTAAACTGCTGCTGCCAATCTTATCACCAGGCTCTAAAATACCTTTGGCCTGCACACCGGGCAATGCATTCAGATTATTCAGCGTCATTTCTAAAATATCACTGCGTAACTGCATACCAGCATATAAAGTTTTTAAAAACCCTTCCACAAAACGATCTTCAAGACTTGTAGAATTTTTCACTCTTAACTTATCCAATACCCCAGGAAAAACCTTAATTGTCACAATACCAGCCACAATATCCTGACGAGGTAAAAATGCAGTTGCCACAGGATATCCCTGTTTTCTGTAATAGACAGATAAAGCTTTCGTCAACTGCTGCAAATCGTTAACAGCCAAATTACGTCCACTGTATTTTCCCAAAAGTGCCTTGGGGGGGGGCAAACACTCCTCTATTCCACTAACATCAAGTTGGAATCTTTTAACATACACCATCAACTGCGATTTTTCCGCATGTTCCGAAATATCATCTTTATGTACAACGACACGCTGATTATTAAGCATATTATCAGACATCCCATTCTGCTGGACGTCACTGCTTGGAAGCTGGTTAGCAGCATAACATCCGACAGTCTGAGACAAGACATAAAGCATAATTACAACTTCTTTTTTCACCCCTGTCCATCTCCCCACTCTTCCAGTCATAATAATACCTATTATAAATTTTAGTTTCTATTTTAATCTATTATCCTACTAATGATTCAAAAAAACAATTATTTCGAATAATAATATTAAAAATAATTAAATCATATGTATTTTATTATACATTTATTAGAATTTATATTTTAATCAAAAGACTATCAGGGATTATGTGCTGATTCTATTTATTTTAACTGCAGACTTTTCTGATTTATGCTGCAAGCTTCTATTACCCGTTCCAAATCGTTTGTCAATTTCTATAATCACTTACTAAAAGCTAACAAACCACTATAAAAAAACTAATATATTTTTATACTATAAAACCATAACAAAATATAGAAAATTTCTATTATTAATGATACAATATTTATATTATAACAAATTATTTTAATCTTATTGCAGTAAAAATTAGGTAATTATGGGCGAGGTATATATATGAATACCAAGATCAAACAAACAATAGCTTTATTTTTTACAGTCATGTTATTGTTTGTTCTGGTGCTGCCACCACTATCCGCAGCCGCAGATGCAAGTCCTATTAAAGTAGGCTATTATGAGGACGGCGACTATATGTCCAAAAGTCAAAGCGGAGAATATAGCGGATATAATATTGAATATCTACAAAAAATTTCCAAACAATCAGGACTTCCTTTCGAAATGGTTGATATTGCAAGCTGGAATGCTGCATATGATATGCTGGTTAAAGGTGAAATCGATCTGCTGCCGGCAGTTTATCATTCAGAACAGCGGGCAGAGGAAATTTTCTTTTCCGGCCAACCAATGTGCAGTATTTATACTACCCTAAACGTTCGTATGAATGATCCACGCTATGATTATGAAGATTTTAAAGCTTTCCAGGGCATGAATGTCGGCATTATCCGCGGCGGAGTAGACGGCGAAAGGTTTAAAAGTTTTTGCCGTGAGCATAATCTTGTTTTAAATATTATTGATTATGACGAAACAAGTGTACTTTTAGAGGCACTTGATAATGGTACACTGGACGGTGTTGCTATTACCCACCTTGGAAAAAACAGTACTTTCCGCAGTGTAGCCCAGTTTTCTCCCAGTCCTTTATATTTTGCCGTAACCAAGACAAATCCCGAGTTACTGTCTGAAATCAACAAGGCCATGAATAATATTCTATTGGCTAATCCTGGTTACAGCCGGGATTTGTATGATAAGTATCTTGCCCCAAGTGTTAACCAAAAGCCTGTTTTTACTAAAGAAGAACTCCAATATATAAAACAGGCTGCACCGATATTAGTATCTTATGACCCTTCTTTTGCACCTTTAACATACCAGAGTAAAAAAAGCGGGCAAATTACTGGCGTAACTGCAGATATTTTTGAATTTATTGCCAAAAACAGCGGTCTGCGTTTTGAATTTGAAGCACATAATCAAACTGAAGCTCTGCAACTTTTACAGCAGGGGAAAATATCTGCTTTGGCTTTATCTGACGGCGATTACCTTTGGGACGGTAGAAACAATATCAATTCCACACTTTATTATCTACGTGCACCTACCTCAATGATCACCAGATACGATTCAGATAAATTGGAAGTAATTGCTTTGCCTCAAGGGTATCAGCTTTCTGAAGCTATCAAGGCAGCAAATCCACATTATACCTTCAAATACTATCCTTCTATCGAAGACTGTCTTAACGCAGTTTTGCACAATAAAGCTGATGCTGCCTGTACAAACACTCATGTTGCTGGCGCTTATCTAAGCAGATCAGCTTACCAGGGTATGCGCACTATAACCTTAGCTCAGCCAATCAATGAAATGTGTGTAGGATTATCTGCGTCGGGCGATCCGAAGTTGTTTTCGATCATCAATAAGTGTATCCAATATCTTCCTACAGAGCAGGTAGACGCCTATCTTGTAACGCATTCTGCCAATACCAAAGAAGTCAGTATGCTGGAATTTATTGAGCAGCATCTTTGGCAGGTAGGCTGTATTGTGATACTGGTCCTGAGCATAATAATTCTGCTGATAGGCAGTAATTTAAGAAACGCTTTACGCAGTAACCGCCGTATTCAGGATCTGCTGTATAAGGATGAACTGACCGGTCTTTATAATATGAACGGATTCTATCAGAAATGGGAAGAAAATAACACTCCCTCCAAACAACAGTCTTTTGTTGTACTTTATAATGGTTTCTGGAAAAAGAAGGAAGAAAATAATACCCCCCAAAAACAGCAGTCTTTTGTTTTACTCTACAGTGATATTTGTCAGTTTAAATTTATCAACGATAACTTTGGTTTTTCTACGGGTGATCAGGTACTGCAAGCCAGCGGTAAAATATTACAGGAAATCCTGGAAGATGATGAATTCTGCGGAAGGATATCCTCTGACCATTTTGCTCTCCTGTTAAAGTATAATTGTTGGGAACACTTAGACAAACGCATGCAAAACTTTGTTAAAAAGCTGAATTGCTGGCGTAAAGCGAAAACCGATATTCCTTATAAAATTGATTTCGTATTTGGTGTTTGTCTGATTGAAAAAAATGCTACTATTGACCTTCATCAAAAACTTGATTTAGCCAATTATTCAAGACGCTACGCAAAAGATACTCCAGGCAGTTTTATTGTTTTATATGATGAAAAAATGCGTGCTCAGGCACTTTTAGCACAACAGTTGGAAAGCCGCTTAGATCAGGCTCTGCAGGAAAATGAATTTGTAGTCTATTATCAGCCCAAGGTTTCTATGAAAGATGGCTCCATTATAGGAAGCGAAGCTTTAATTCGCTGGAACCATCCTGACAAAGGTTTTCTGATGCCAGGCGTATTTATCCCTATCTTTGAGAAAAACGGTATGGTTAAAAAAGTTGACTTGTGGCTGTTTGAAGAAGTTTGTAAAACAATGCGCACTTGGTCAGAAAAAGGCTATCCGCTTTTCCCTGTTTCCTGCAATTTTTCAAGACTACATTTTCAACAAAGTGATTTTCCTGCACGAATCTGTGAAATCGCTGACCGTTGGAATGTTCCGCACCATCTTTTAGAATTGGAAATAACCGAAAGTGTCCTATTGGAAGAATCAACGACTATTGCAGAGGTTTTTCAGATACTTAAAGAAATGCAATTCAAAATAGCCATTGACGATTTCGGCTCCGGTTATTCATCTTTAGGTCAATTACAGCAACTGACTGCAGATGTTTTAAAACTAGACCGCAGCTTTGTAAGCCACGGAGTTGCAGGTATGCGTGAAAAAATAGTTGTCGGCAACGTAATTCATATGGCCGGAGAGCTTGGTATGCAGGTAATCTGTGAAGGTGTTGAAACACAGGCACAATCCATAACACTACAGGAAATTGGCTGTAAATATTCGCAGGGATTTTATTTCTATCGTCCTATGCAGCTGGAAAACTATGAAAAATTACTTGTTGCAGATAACTAAAAATACTGCAAAATAATCTATTGATAATTAAAATATAAAACACCGCAGAAATCTGCGGTGTTTTATATTTCTATGCTAAGTACAATAATGCACGTATTTTAATAATTCCAACTTCTGTATAGACAAATATAAATAAAACCTTACTAAATATCTTTCATTTCAAAAACAGTTGATAAATGATAAAATAAACATATGACAATTTCACTGATAATCTTAAATAAAATACACTTCATTTAAAAAAGTGCAAAAACCGAGGGGATGCGATAAAATGGCAACGCTGCTACAAGAGATATTGACAAACAACCATGAATTTTTGGCAAATAACAAGTGTACAAAAGAAATATCCAAATATCCGCAGAAAAAGTTTGCCCTGCTCACTTGTATGGACACCAGACTTGTTGAACTGATCAACAAAGCACTGGGCATCCACCGAGGCGATGCAAAAATAATTCAAAATGCCGGAACCTCTTTAATCGGAGAAATGGGAGAAACCGTAAAAAGTCTTTTGCTAACCATCTATGTTTTTGATATTAAAGAAATTTTCATAGTCGGACATTATGATTGCGGTGTCGCTCTGACATCATCAAAAGACATATTACATAATATGAGAAGCAGAGGCGTCTCAGAGCAGCAATTAAAACTGATTGAAAAAGATTTTCAAGTTTGGCTTGATCCTTACACCGACCCCACCAAAAATGTACTTACAGTCATTAAAAAACTTAAGGCAAATCCTTTTATTCCCAATGATATACCTATCCACGGACTTATCATTGACCCCCATACGGGTAAACTTGATCTTTTGGCAGATGGCTATAAAGAGATTTAAGACAAATCGTGCTCTCTGTTTTTTAGCGTCGTCAAATTTTTAGTTTTTATAATCACTATTCTAATATATCGACGTAATATTTTGGTCATTGCCAATATTCTACAAGACACCTCTTTACTTTATCGTTACAATAGTTTTGTAATGCTTGGAGCTTATAAAACATTGTATAGAAAAGAGGCTTATTATGAATCTGCAAAATGAAAAATGTGTCATCGTCGTTGATGAAGAGCTGCCGTTAGGAATTATTGCAAATACTGCTGTGATCTTGGGGATAACCCTAGGCAAAACCATGCCTGAAGCAGTCGGTCCTGATGTAATCGATCAGACAGAAAAGAGTCATCTCGGCATTATCAAATTCCCTGTTCCTGTCTTGAAAAGCTCTGCAGAAAAACTTAAATATATCAGGGAACAACTCTATCAAGACGATTTTCATGACCTGCTCGTTGTTGATTTTTCTGATTTAGCGCAGAGCTGTAAAACTTATGATGATTTTATTCAAAAAATGACTCAAGTACCGGAAAGCGCTTTAAAATATTTTGGTCTTGCAATCTGCGGCTCAAAAAAGAAGGTTGCTAAACTTACTGGAAGTCTGCCTTTATTACGATAATTTTATATTTTTGCCATTCAACTTTCAATGCCAATCCATTTATTTTCAAAACAAAAAATCCATGCAAACCGTAAAGTCTGCATGGATTCTACATTTTCAATTGGTGGAGACAAGCGGGATCGAACCGCTGACCTCTTGAATGCCATTCAAGCGCTCTCCCAGCTGAGCTATGCCCCCAAGACAATTAAGATTATAATAGAAAACAGCCTTACTTGTCAATATAATTGTAAAATATAACTCAAAAATATTGCAGTAGGTTAAGCACCGTGCTATAATGTATGACGCAAGCAAAGACGCCTGCCTTCCTGGGTCAAATCTGCCTTCAGGAAGGCAGATTTATTTTTTCAGGAGTGTTTGACAATGCGTTCTATCGAAACTACCGCGGCCAAGCTTTCTGTTTTCAAAATGACCTGGCCGATTTTCATTGAAATTTTGCTGCAGATGATGGTCGGCAATGTAGATCAATTCATGCTCAGTCATTATTCTCAAAAATCCGTTGCTGCCGTTGGTAACGCCAATCAAATCATCAACATCGTTATTATTGCCCTCAGCGTAATAAGTATGGCCGCAACAATCCTGATTGCTCAATACCGTGGTGCCGGTAATAAGGAAAAAGTCACGGAAGTTTGTACCGTAGCTCTTTTAACAAACTTCATTTTCGGACTTATCATCAGTTCAATTCTGTTTTGTTTCGACAACTTCTTTCTTGATCTGCTGGCCGTACCTGATGACATCCGGTCTGAAGCCGGCTTATTTCTACGCTATATCGGCTTGTTTATAGTGGTCCAGGCAGTATACATCTCTTTTATTTCTTTTTTCCGCGGTTATTCACTGCTAAAAGTAACGATGATGACTTCTATCATCATGAATGTTATCAATATTATCTGTAATGTTTTCCTTATTCATGGCTTCGGGCCCATCCCCCCCTTGGGAGTATTGGGAGTGACTATTTCAACCAACAGCAGTAAAGTACTGGGTCTGCTGCTGATTCTATATTTTTTCCGTCGTTTTATCAATCTGCCCTTGTCTTTTAAATATCTTCGTCCTTTTCCCAAAAAAACTTTGCACAATATCCTCTATCTGGGTCTGCCTTCAGGCGGTGAGTCGCTTTCGTATCAGCTGTCGCAGATGGTGATTATGAAATTTGTCAATCTGATGGGTTTAGTAGTCATAACGACCAAAATATATGCCTATATCATTGCTATGTTCTCATACATTTATTCGCAGGCTCTGGCAATGGCGACACAAATCATCGTTGGTTTTCTTCTAGGCCGCGGAGACCAGGAAGCAGTCAGCCAAAGAGTCTGGCAAACTGTGCGGTTAGCGGTGCTGATCAGCGGTACCCTGACAACGCTCTTATATTTCAACAGCGACCATATCTATGGTATCTTTACTGATAACCCCGAAGTGCTGGAGTTGGGACGCCACATCTTTCTCATTGAAATTTTTCTGGAAATCGGCCGTGCCGTCAACATGGTTATGGTCATGTCACTGCAGGCTGCCGGTGACATCAAAGGTCCTGTAACAATAGGCTTGCTTTCCATGTGGCTGGTTTCCGTATCAGGTGCCTACTTTTTTGGTATCGTCCTCGATTTTGGCTTGATAGGTATCTGGATCGCTATGATGATGGATGAATGTTTAAGGGCACTGATATTTATTTATCGCTGGCACAGTGGAGTCTGGCGTCACAAAAATCTTATTTAAAAGCAAAAAGAACGCAGATATTTTATCTGCGTTCTTTTTACTTTTAAATTAATCTATATAGTTTTAATCTTATCAATTATTTTTAATAATAAAAATATAAATCGGTTAATTATTAAAAATTATTTATTTATTTTCAAATCACCAATTATTTATTTCTTTTAAATAAGTTATACAATGTTGATATTTCGTATCATTCATCTAAGAAATAAGTAAAATTCAGGTAAAACTTTTTGTAAAAATGAATAATTATAATAAATTTTACTTAAAATGTTGCCGTCGCAACAGAGGAGATTTTCAAAATTTGCTATTCTGTTAACGCATTTTAAAATTTTAAAAGGAGGAATAATATGTCCCAAGCAGTAAAATGTTTAATTTTGTTGGCAGTAGTTGCTCTCTTATTCGTAACTGAACTTATTCCCTTGGCAATTACTGCAACGGCAGGCGCGATTTCCTGCGGCCTGTTAGGTTTTATTCCTGCAAAACAGGTATTCTCGGGTTTATCCGACTCTACCGTAGTCTTGTTTGCAGGTATGTTCGTCGTAGGTGCTTCCATGTTCTACACCGGTCTTGCTCAAAAAATCGGCGGTGTAGTAGTAAAAATGTGTGGCACAGGCGAGAACAGCTTGATGTTTGGCTTAATGATGGTCGGTACGGTTTTATCTTCCTGCCTGTCCAATACTGGTACTGCAGCCTGCCTGCTGCCAGTTGCGCTCGGTATTTGTGCCGCAGCTAAGATCCCCGCTTCCCGTCAACTGATGCCTCTGGCATTTGCCTGCGGTTGGGGCGGTATCATTACTATGGTAGGCACGCCGCCTAATATTATTGCAGTCGGCGCTATGACCTCTGCCGGTCTTGAACCTTTTGGCTTCTTTGAATTTGCCTGGATCGGTATTCCGGTTTCTATTGCTGGTATGCTGTACATGATGTTCGTAGGCAAATACCTGCTTCCGAAAGTAGATCTTTCCGCTGACCAGGAAATTGAACAGGAAATCGAAGCCGCTTCCACTTCTTCTACCAAACAAATCATCTCCGGCGTCATCCTTGCTTTGGTTATCATCACCATGGCTGTTGGTATCCCTGGCGTATCTTTGGAAATCGCTGCTATCACCGGCGCGCTTGTTTGCGTACTGACCGGCTGCCTGACCGAAAAACAAGCTTATGCTTCTATCGACTGGGTAACTATCTTCCTGTTCGCAGGTATGATGCCTGTTTCAGCAGCTATGGATACTACCGGCGCCGGCGCTTTGATAGCTGACTGGACCGTCGGCCTGATGGGCGGAAGTCCGTCTCCTTTAGTAGTGACCGCTATTCTGTTCATTCTGTCCTGCGGTCTGACCCAATTTATGTCCAACACTGCTTCAGCAGCTTTGCTGTGTCCGATCGGTATTGCTATTGCTAAACAGCTTGGCGCTGATCCGAAAGCAGTATTGATGGCGATTGCAGTTGCTGCTTCTTGTGCTTTTGCAACTCCGGTAGGCACTCCTCCGAATACTTTGGTACTTGGCCCCGGCGGCTACAAATTCATGGACTACGTAAAATGTGGTACCGGCCTCGTTATCGTAGCCTTTATCGTATCCCTGGTTGTAATCCCAGTTGTTTGGCCTTTCTTCCCTGCTAATTAACAGTAAAAAAAGACTGCTTCTTTAAGAAGCAGTCTTTTTTCTATAATTCAGTCCTGTTTTCTAAAGGCTTCTGTCAAGGGCGGAATGATTTGTTTTTTACGGCTCAAAACGCCTGGCAGGTGATAGCATCCTTCCGCAGCAGCTTCGCCAAAAGCGTGAACAAGCTGTGTCTGAGGATTTCCTGCAGCTAAAAGATCTGTCGCTTCACCCAAAATATCAGTAACCATCAGCAGCGACAGGTCATAACCTTCCTGCTTACGAAATTCATTAAGAGCTTTCTGCAGTTCTCCTAACCGTTCTAAAGCCTGCTGCCGATCCATAATATTGATCTGACTGACCGTAATCCGGTGTTCGCCAAAATCGAATTCCTTAATATCATTACGCACAATATCCTGCACCGGCATCGTACCAATAGCAGAACCATGACGCAGTACTTCCATCGCAAAAGCTTCCACATCCTTGATGCCGGCCTGCTCTGCCAAACGTTTAGCAGTATCCTGGTCAAAAAGCGTCGCAGTAGGAGAACGGAAATACAAAGTATCAGAAACTATAGCCGCAAATAGAATACCTGCCAAAGCCGGCGGCAGTTCGATACCTCTGTGCCAGGTAAGGTTGGCAACGATAGTAGCAGTTGAACCTACAGGCTCCTGTCTGATAAAGATCGGCGCGCCTGTCGTCAGCCCGCCCAGCCGATGGTGGTCAATGATTTCCAGCAAATGCGCTTCTTCAATGCCTTCCACCGCCTGACTGCGTTCATTATGGTCGACTAAAATAACCTCCTGACGATCGGGAACCAGCATCATACCACGATCCATCATCCCTACATATTTACCACGCTCCAACACCGGGTAACTGACAAATTTTGCCGCCAGCATCTTTTCTCTGACATCAGAAAGTAAGTCTGTCGTTTTCAGAGTCACAAGGTTTTTCGTCATCACCAGCCTGACCTGAATGCTCTGATTGATCAGCCGGGCCGTAGTATAAGTGTCATAAGGCGTGCTGATGACAACAGCCTTATAACGCAGGGCCGTCTGCAGTACGATTGGCGTTATTTCCGTATCCCGCGTCAGAATCAAACCTGCGGCGCCGGCCTCCAGTACTGCCAGCTGCGCCTCAACTCTGTCACCGATGATAACCAGATCTCCATTTTTAATTGCCGTGCTAAGAGTTTTAGGCTCCGAAGCCCCAATTTTGATCTTACCATTAAAGGTATGTGTCAGATCACCGCAGATCAGCTGACCATCTAAAGTATGGACAATACTTCTGTAATCTGTTTCGCCGTCGTCCAGATCTTGAATTGACAGCTCATTATAATAACGTTTCGCCAGGTCGCCGACAGTAATGATGCCGACGATATTATTTTCCTGATCCAATACCGGTACGGATTTTAAACCTTCGTGCTCTACAAAAAGCCTGCCCACATCACGCAGTGACGCATCTGGCCCCACTGTCGGCGGCTGCGCCAGGCGTATATCACTTAACCGCGGATACAGATCATCTACTAATTTCGGTACCGGTATGCCAAAATGTTCCAGCACAAACTGTGTTTCCGGATTGATCTTGCCTGCACGTGCCGGAACTGCGTTCAAACCCAGCTGCTGCTTTAAATAAGCATAGGCGATGGCAGAACAGACCGAATCCGTGTCTGGATTACGGTGACCGATAACTAAAACCGTTTTTTCCATGCTTCCACCTTCTTATCCCCGTATTTCTTACTTGTCATTGTAGCACAAAATAAAACTGTCAGCAGTAAATTTTAAGCAAAGAAACCTCCCGCAGACTGCAGAAGGTTTCTTTTGTTAATATTTACTGTTATTTTCTTTACTGCGGCGACCACCCAATTCGTTCAGCAGTTCTGCCGGATTGATATTATGATATGCCAGAAGCACTAAACAATGATACCACAAGTCGGACATCTCATACAAAACCTCTTTGCCGTTATTATTCTTGGAAGCAATGATAGTTTCTGCAGCTTCTTCGCCGACCTTTTTCAAAATCTTATCCTGGCCTGACATAAACAGGTAACGGGTATAAGATTTTTCGCCGCCATGAACGCGTTTGTCCTGAATGACGCGGTACAATTCAGCCAAAATACCGTGAATACCATCCGGTTCAGGTACCGGCAGATTTCTGCCCGCACCGCTGTTCCATAATGGATAACTGAAACAGGAATAATTTCCTGTATGGCAGGCTGCACCTTTTTGTTCAACCTTTACCAGCAGACTGTCACCATCACAATCATAATCAATACTGACGACCTTCTGCACATGGCCGCTGCTAGCGCCTTTGTTCCACAGCTCCTGACGGCTACGACTCCAAAACCAGGTATAACCGGTTTCCACAGTCTTCGCCAGTGATTCGCCGTTCATATAGGCCAGCATCAGCACGGCATTGGTTGCTGCATCCTGAATAATGGCCGGAATCAAGCCTTTTTCATCAAATTTTATTTTAGAAAAATCTACTTGCATTATAATCTCACCTCTACACCTTTAGACCGCAGGTATTCTTTGACCTGCCTGATAGTAAACTCTTTATAATGAAAGACTGATGCCGCCAAAACGGCATCGGCTTTACCTTCCGTCAAAACATCATAGAAGTGTTCCAGCTTACCTGCGCCGCCGCTGGCTATCACAGGTACCTTCACCGCTTCGGCAACTGCCCGGGTCAGTGGTATATCATAGCCGTTTTTTGTACCGTCAGCATCCATACTGGTCAGTAAAATCTCGCCGGCGCCCAATTCTGCCGCCGTTCTGACCCAGTCCAGTACATCAATTCCCGTAGGGGTACGTCCGCCATGTACATAAACTTCCCATTTATCTGTACCGCAGCGTTTTGCATCTACAGCTAAAACGATGCACTGGCTGCCAAACAGCTTTGCACCATCAGCAATCAGCTGCGGATTTTTTACTGCCGCCGTATTTACAGAAATTTTATCAGCACCTGCATTCAGAGCATTACGGATATCCTGCACCGTGCTGATCCCACCGCCAACTGTCAGCGGCATAAAAACCTGTCCCGCTGTACGGTTTATGACATCCAGCATAGACTTACGCTGCTCGACAGACGCAGTGATATCAAGAAAAACCAGCTCATCGGCAGCTTCAGTGTCATATAAGGCCGCCAGTTCAACAGGATCACCGGCATCACGCAGTTCCACAAAATTAGTGCCTTTGACTACATGCCCTTCTTTTACATCCAGACAGGGAATAATTCTTTTGGTATGCATCTCAGACCTCCTTTGCGACCTGCAGAGCCTCCCGCAGGTCAATAGCTCCGGTATAAATAGCCTTCCCTATGATGCAGCCCTCGATCCCAGAGGAGGCCCGCTGCTGCAGACGGCGTATATCTTCCAACGATGCCACACCGCCGCTGGCAATGACTTTAACACCGCAGGCTTTTGCCAAAGCGGCAGTGGCTTCTACATTCACCCCACTCAGCTTACCGTCACGGCTGATATCAGTAAAAATAATATGCTCGACCCCGATAGCAGCCATTTTTAGAGCCAACTCTACAGCATCGATACCACCGCTGACACCCCAGCCTTCGATAGCGGCTTTCCCGTCTTTAGCATCGATACCTACAACAACCTGACCAGGAAATTCCCGACAGGCTTCAGCAACCAGCTGCGGTTCCCGCACTGCTGCTGATCCAAGAATCACACGGCTGACCCCCAGTTCCAGCAATTCTGCTACAGCTGCCAGACTTCTGATTCCGCCTCCTACCTGCACTGGCATAGAAGCGTGCTCCAGGATTTTTTGGATTGCAGGCAGATTACGTCCCGCACCGGCCAAAGCACCGTCTAAATCGACGACATGTAAATATTCGGCTCCGACTGCCGACCAGCGGGCAGCCATTTCCGAAGGATCATCAGCAAAAACAGTTTCCTGGTCAAAACGACCTTCCGTCAATCTGACGCAGCGGCCGCCGCGGATATCTATAGCAGGAAAAATTATCATGGCTGCCACTCCTTAAAAGCGCGCAGCAGGCCAAGGCCTGCCCGGCTTGATTTTTCTGGATGGAACTGAAAAGCCTGTACACTGCCGCTGCCGACGGCAGCCGTTACTTCCATACCATAATCACATACGGCAGTAATGAGCTCTTGCTGCTGCGGCTCAACATGAAAGCTGTGCACAAAGTACACATATTCATCTCCTGCTTCCTGCAGCAGCGGCGAACTGCTGCGTAAACTCAGCTTGTTCCAGCCCATATGCGGTATTTTCAAAGCGGTATCCAGTCTGCGCACCTGCCCTTGAAAATAGCCCAGACCTTTCACTCCGGGAGCTTCATCACTGCCTTCAAACAAAACCTGCATTCCCAGGCAGATACCTAAAAACGGTCTGCCGCTGTGCAAATATTTCTGCAGTATCGGTACCAGACCGCTGCGCTGCAGATTAGCCATGCAATCGCCAAAAGCCCCTACTCCCGGTAAAATCAGTTTATCAGCCTGTGCAATAACTGCGGCATCACTGGAAATAACCGGGTCGCCGCCAACAACAGCGATCGCTTTATTAACACTGTGCAGGTTTCCCATCCCATAATCAACAATGACTATCTTCGAACTCATAAAGCCCCCTTGCTGCTCATCACGCCCTGAACGCGCGGATCTGCAGCTACTGCCTCTGCCAGCGCACGGGCAAAAGCTTTAAAAACCGCCTCAATAATATGATGTACATTTTTACCATACAAGACTCGAATATGCAGAGTCATGCCGCTGGCCACGGCTACGGCGCGGAAAAATTCCTCAGTCATTTCTGTATCGTAGTTACCCAAAGTTATTTTAGGAATTTCGGCTTCAAAAACCAGGTACGGCCGCCCGGAAAAATCCAGTACTACCTGTGCCAAAGCCTCATCCATTGGAATAAAACAACTGCCATAGCGGTGAATACCGCTTTTATCGCCAACAGCCGCTTTAAGAGCTTCTCCTAAAACGATGCCGCAGTCCTCAACCGTATGGTGACAGTCAACCTGCAGATCTCCCTGTGCTTTCACCTGCAAATCAAGAAAACCATGCTTGGCCAGCAGTGTCAGCATATGATCAAAAAAACCGACGCCTGTAGCGATATCCGCTTTCCCGCTGCTATCAAGCCCAATACTGACACTGACCGCAGTTTCTAAAGTTTTTCGTTCTTTAACTGCCTGCCGCATCATATTGCCTCCTCTCCGCATAAGAGCTCCAGCCGGCTGATGATTTCAGCATTTTCCAGCGGCAGGCCTACCGTGATCCGCAGGCATCCCTGCAATACAGGATGACTGGTATAATCGCGCACCAAAATTTTCTTCTCCAGCAGTTTGCGGTATAAGTACATTCCTGCCAGCATCTGCTGTGTTTTTTCACCCTGGCTGCCATATTGCTGCTCGCAGGCAGCCGCTAAACGGGCAGTCAGTTCGCCCTGCGGGCAACAGGTCAGAAAATTCGTTGCGGACGGCCAGATTTTCAAGCCCATTTGCTCCAGTTGTTCCCGCATCAGATCACGCTGCTCGATAATAGTTTCCAGTTGTTCTTTATATAAGTCTTTTTGGCGGTAAACCTCTTCCGCTACAGCTAAAGACCAGGCATTAACATGATAAGGCAGCAGTGTTTTTCCCAAAACACGCATGATACCGGCACTGCCGACAGCATAACCTACACGCAGTCCAGCCAGTCCGTAAGCTTTAGAAAAAGTACGCAAGCACATAAAATTACTGTATTTACCTGTCAGAGCCAAAGTAGAACCTGCTACCAGCTTTAATTTATTCAGCGGGCGCAGATCCTGCGGATCAACGCCGCTGCCTTTAGCAAACTCCATATAGGCTTCATCCATTACTACCGGGCAGCTGACATTTGCTAAAATCTTCTCCATTACTTCAAGCGGATTATAATTTCCCGTCGGATTGTTGGGATTGCAGACAATCAACAGCGCCGGCTGCTCTGCCCTGCAAAATTCGATGACCTTATCTGGATCGACATATCCCGCCAGCGTCAGCGGATACGGTGCGGCTATACTGTCGGCAAGCTTAGTATAAACGCCATACATAGAAAAGGACGGATACGGAAAAGCGATTTTACGTCCATTGCCGCCAAAAGCATAACAGGCCATTTGCAAAAGTTCACTGGAACCGTTGCCGATTCTGATATTGTCTGCATCCAGCGCCAGATCTTCAGCAATCAGCCCGCGCAGCGTTTCAGCCTGCATCGGCGGATAACGGTTAAAAGGAAACCCGGCCAGCTTCGCCGCTACAGCCTGCTCAATCGGCCGCGGCAGATTATAATTACTTTCGTTGGCATTGACGATAATATCGGCAGCCACATGTTCTACAGCATATTCTTCCAATTCTTCCAAGCCGGTCCTGGCATTAAATCCAGCCATCTCCTCACCTCTTTTCCATACGCATGCGGATAGCGTTAGCATGCGCCTGAAGCCCTTCCGCTTCAGCCATTTTAATAACGTCACTGCCCACAGCAGTCAAGGCGCCCTGCGTATAAGCAATGATACTTGTTTTCTTCATAAACGTCTCCACATTCAGAACTGAGTAGAAACGGGCAGTGCCGCCGGTAGGCAGAATGTGGTTCGGTCCTGCATAATAATCGCCCAAAGGCTCCGGTGAATAAGCTCCCAAAAAGATCGCACCGGCATTACGCAGATAAGGCAGCAGAGCAAAAGGCTCTTTCGTCATAACCTCCAAATGCTCCGGTGCTGATATATTCGCCATCTCAATTACTGTTTCCATATCAGACGCAATAATGATCTTGCCATGATTTGCTAAAGACAATGCAGCGATCTCCTGCCGCGGCAAAGCAGCAAGCTGCATCTCAAGCTCTGCTGCAACAGCATTGCCCAACAGCTCACTGTCCGTAACTAAAATAGCGCTGGCCAGAGGATCATGTTCCGCCTGGCTCAAAAGGTCAGCTGCCAGATATTTAGGATCAGCGCCATCATCGGCTATAATCAATATTTCGCTGGGACCTGCCAGCATATCAATGTCGCAGTGCCCGTAAACAGCTTTTTTAGCCAGCGTCACAAAAATATTGCCCGGGCCGGTAATTTTTTCAACCTTTGGTACAATTTCCGTACCAAAAGCTAACGCAGCAATGGCCTGTGCACCGCCCATTTTATAAATTTCCCTGATACCTATTAATTCAGCCGTAACCAGCACATAAGGATTGACTTTGCCATCACGTCCGGGCGGTACTGCCATCACGATCCGTGGTACTCCTGCTACTGTAGCCGGTACAGCATTCATAATCACCGAAGAAGGATAAGCCGCAGTTCCACCGGGGACGTAGATACCCACAGAGTCAACAGGAGTTACCTTCTGTCCCAGCATAGCACCGCATTCACGGTTAGTCAGCCAGGTTTTTGGCAGCTGTTCTTCGTGAAAGCGACGCACATTTGCAATAGCACGTTCTATGGCTTCTACCACTTCGGCATCAGCTGATTGTCGGGCTTCTGCAAATTCAGCCTTGCTGACCCGGATATTTTGGACACTCAAGCCTGCTTTATCGATCAGATTAGTATAATAAAGCAGCTTTCCATCACCGCCGGCCCTTACGTCAGTCACAATTCTTTCGACGACCTGGGCTGCTGTCAGCGGCGCACCAAACATAGCAGTAACACCTGCCTGTACTCCGGGGGACAGCTCACATTCATCAAAAGCTTTTTTCTGCATCAAAGCTGCTATTTCAACAGCACTCATTCCTCTGGCATCTGTTACTTGCATTGCTCTTCCTCCTCATCCAGTACCTTACGCAAATCTCGGACCAGTTTATCCAGACGGTCAAATTTCAATTTAAAGCTCACCCTGTTGGCAATCAGTCTTGCTGTCGCCGTATAGATGGAATCTACCTCCACCAATTTATTCTCTTTCAGGGTACGGCCTGTTTCCACAATATCAACGATCAGCTCCGACAATCCAACCATCGGCCCCAGTTCAATCGAGCCGTTAAGCTTGATGATCTCGGTCTGAATCCCCAGACTGCGAAAATACTCCTGGGCACAGTTCGGATATTTAGTTGCTACCCGCAGATGCGCATAATCAGTCAGTCTGGGCCGCTGCATCTGCTCAGGAACTGCCAGCATCAAACGACAGCGTCCATATTTCAGATCCAGCAGCTCATATACGTCCTTGCGTTCTTCCAGCAGCACATCTTTACCAATGATCCCGATATCGGCAGCACCGTATTCTACATAGGTCGGCAAATCGACAGTTTTAGTAATTATAAAGCGCACCTTGCTATCCTCGTTACTGATAACAAGTTTGCGCGAATCTTCAGTTACGTTATCAGCACTATAGCCTACTTTAGCCAGCAGCTCTACTGATCTTTGAAACAGCTTGCCCTTCGGCAACGCTACGGTAATATAATCCATTACGGCACTTCCTTTATCAATCTTCGATATACAGCAGCGTATCGCAGGCGTTAGCACGCTGCGCGTCCACTGCTTCGCTCTGGTTAAAAGGCTCGGCAGCCAACTTCACTGTTTTGCCGCTCCTGCGCAGACGCATACACTGCGCGATCGCCTGTGGCAGACAGCCTGCCTGCCAGGCCACCAGAACATCCCAGCTGCTGATATTGTCCAGCTGCCGGCGCCGACTCAGAATCAACATGATCCTGTCTATCCCTATAGCAAATCCTGTTGCCGGGCAGGATCTGCCAAAATTTTCCATCATTGTATCATAACGGCCGCCGCCAATGATCGGGAAACCCATATCCTCAGCGTAGCCTTCAAATAACATTCCAGTATAATAATCAAGGTCGCGCAAAAGCCCCAGATCAAAACGCAGATAACCAGCCGCACCATAGACCTCGGCCAAAGCATAGATTTCGCGCAGATCCTGCACAGCCTTGGAGCTTTTATTGTTCAAACCACAGGCTTCAACCTTATCTAAAAGTTCAAGCCCGCCATGCAGAAACGGCAGCTCTTTAAACAAATCTTTTTGTTCCGGTGACATCCTGCTGCCATCTGCCAACGCTTCCAACCGTACCACATCATGCTCGATCAGGCAGCGTTTCAGCTCCTGCGCCTGCAGTTCAGTGACCTCAGCCGCTTCAATCAGGCCATTTATAAAATCGATCTGGCCAACACTGATCACAAAATCATTTAACCCTGCTGCCTGCAGCGAAGCTACTGCTAAAGCCAGCATCTCGGCATCTGCCGAAGGTCCGGCCGCACCCATCATTTCAACACCGGCCTGATTAAACTCACACTGGCGTCCGGCCTGTGTTTCCTCATAGCGAAATAGATTCGCCAGATAAAAAAGCCGTTTTACCGCCGGTCCCTCATTGAGCCGAGTAGCTACCAAACGCGCCAAAGGAGTCGTCATGTCCGACCGCAGCAATAAAATATTATTACGACGGTCAAAAAATTTAAAACTGCTGTCTGACAGCTGACCTGCTGCGGCAAAAGTATCCAGATATTCAAAAGTCGGCGTGACCACTTCGTCATAGCCCCAGGCTTTAAAGGTAGAGGCAAGCTTATTTTCAATTATCCTTCTGGCGCCGGCTTCACCCGGAAGTACGTCCCTAGTTCCATACGGCACCTGCAAAGCTTTATTATTCAGCATTGTGCTTGTCTTCCTTTTTTAATAATGGCATTATCGAATTATAGCCGTCAGCGCCATAAACCAAACAGCGTTTAACCCGTGAGATCGTCGCCGTACTGGCGCCTGTTTTTTCTACTATCTCTTCATAAATACAGCCTGCATCAAGCATTCTGGCAACCTCCAAACGCTGCGCCATGGATTTCAGTTCGCTGATCGTGCAAATATCCTCAAAAAAGTTGGAACACTGCTCTTCACTTTTTAAGCTAAGAATCGCTTTAAATAATTGATCGGTCAAATGGTCTCTGGTTTTTGCAGCCATGATTGCCTCCTTAAATTTAGCTGGTGCTAGCACCTTTTTTCTTTTATACTTTATCACTTTATCTTGTGAAAGGCAAGGTTTTTTACAAAAATTTTAAAATTTTTATTGACAAGTGCCGATTGTAAGTGTATTATTTTGTTTAACAACTTCAAACGGTATTTCATCAAGAGTAGCCGAGGGACTGGCCCTATGAAGCTACGGCAACCATCACGACGTGAACGGTGCCAAATCCAACGGATGTAAATCCGACAGATGAAGCAGTACGAAACGCTTTCGTTACCCTTCACCTGTGTGAAGGGTTTTTTTACGATTTTAGAAAAGAAAGAGGAACGCTGTATGATCGATTTACGCAATGTGGAAAAAACCTATTACAGCAATGCAGGTGATATCCACGCTTTAAAGAAAACAAATCTGCATATCAACGCCGGAGAAATATTCGGTATCATCGGCCTCAGCGGTGCCGGTAAATCAACCCTGATCCGCTGCATCAATATGCTGGAAGTACCTACCGGCGGTCAGGTCTTTGTGGATGGACAGGAACTGACTGCAATGAACAATCAGGAACTGCGCAAAGCACGCCAAAATATCGGGATGATCTTCCAGCACTTTAATCTGCTGGCCTCCCGCACAGTTTATGATAATATCGCTTTTCCGCTGGAAATACAGGGTATTTCGCAGTCTGAAATCAAAAAGCGGGTGCAGCCGCTGCTGGAGCTGGTACAATTACAGGACCGCGGCGATTATTATCCCAGCCAGTTGTCAGGCGGTCAGAAACAACGTGTCGGTATTGCCCGCGCTCTGGCCAGCGATCCTAAAGTACTGCTGTGTGATGAAGCAACCTCGGCATTGGACCCGCAGACAACAAAATCTATTCTCGACCTGCTCAAAGATATCAATAAACGCCTGAATCTGACCATTGTCATGATCACACATCAGATGGAAGTAGTCAAAGAAGTCTGTGACAGAGTAGCTGTTATCGAAAACGGCGAGATCATTGAAGAAGGTTCCATGATCGATGTTTTCACCGATCCGCAGAAACCCACTACCAAAGATTTCGTCAAAAGCATCAACAATGTCGAGCTGCCTGCACTGCTGCAATCTTCTTCAATCAGCACAGTCTACACCGAAGGCAGCAAACTGATCGTGCGATTATCCTTCATCGGTAACTCAGCCGGCGACCCGATCGTTTCCGGTATGGTCAAAAAATTCGATGTCGATATCAATATCATCTACGGTAATATCGACTCGCTTAAGGATATACCCTTCGGCACCCTGGTCATTGAGATTTCAGGAAGCGCCGCAGGTATCAAAAATGCTCTGCAATATCTGCATGAACAGCAGCTGAAAGTTGAGGTGATCGGTTATGTCTCCTGAAATGTTAGCTCTTTTACTTAAATCCTTTTGGGAAACCTGCTATATGGTGCTGGCTTCCACAATACTCGCCACACTCATCGGCGTACCGCTCGGCGTGATCTTAACCGTCACCCGTAAAAACCATATCCTGCCCAACGCTCCTGTAAACAGCGTTTTAGGTGCTATTGTCAACGCTACCCGCTCAACTCCCTTCATTATATTAATGGTAGCAATCATTCCTCTGACCCGCCTTTTAGTAGGCTCTTCGATAGGTACTACCGCTTCCATCGTACCTTTGACTATTTCAGCCGCACCCTTTATTGCCCGCATCATCGAATCTTCGCTGCTGGAAATCGACCACGGCGTTATCGAAGCGGCTCAGGCCATGGGCGCCAGCCCCATGCAGATTATCCGCAAGGTCCTTTTGCCGGAAGCACTGCATTCCATCGTTTTAGGTATCACCCTCGCTGTTATCGCTTTGATCGGTTATTCCGCCATGGCTGGTACATTAGGCGGCGGCGGCTTAGGCGATCTGGCGATCCGTTACGGCTATCAGCGTTTCCAAATGGACGTTATGCTGATCACTGTCGTCGTACTTATCGTTATGGTCCAATCTATCCAGTCACTCGGCGACTACTTTTCCAAAAAGCTTAATAAAAACAAACTATAAAATCATCTTATAAAGGGGAAATTATCATGAAAAAATTAGCTAAAATACTGGCCGCAGCAGCTTTATGCGTAGCTGCCCTGACCACCTTCGGCTGCGGTGACGATAAAAAAGAAGCAGCAAAAGCTCCTGCCGGCGATGCACCTATCAAAATCGCAGTTACTGCAGGTCCTCATGCTGAAATTATGGACAATGTCAAAAAACTTGCTGAAAAACAAGGTCTGAAAATCGAAGTAGTTGAATTCAACGACTATGTAACTCCTAATGTAGCACTGTTCCAAGGCGAGGTTTTTGCCAACAGCATGCAGCACCGCCCTTATTTAGATGCCACTCTGCAAAAAGAGCCTAAATTTGACCTGGTAGAAGTTTTCAAAACCGTTAACTTCCCGATGGCCGCTTACTCCAAAACTTTGAAAAAAGGCGACGCCATTCCTGACGGCGCCACAATCGGTATTCCTAACGATCCATCCAACGGCGGCCGTGCGATTTTAGTTCTTGCCAATGCCGGGCTGATCAAAGTCAAAGATATCAAAAACGTTACTACCACCGTTGCCGATATCACCGAAAATCCACATAACTTCAAATTCCTGGAACTGGATGCAGCTACCATTCCCCGCAGCCTGCCCGACGTTACCTTTGCTGTAATCAATGCCAACTACGCTATTCCAGCAGGCCTGAACCCTACCAAAGATTCCATCATTCTGGAATCTGCTGACAATCCGTTTGTCAACATCTTCGTAACCAAGAAAACCAATGAAAACGATCCCCGGATCGCTAAACTGAAAGAAATTTACCAATCAGCTGATAATGAAAAATTCATTATGGAACACTTCCAGGGCACCATTTTACCGGCCTGGAAATAATTAAAAACTAAGCCCCCGGAATCTTAAAAATTCCGGGGGCTTAGTTTTTATATTTTCTCTGATCTACAGTCAACAGCACTCAGCAGAACTTTTTGCACTGTTCAAAATACTGCGGTATAAAACTGATAAAATTACGTGTTGTCGGCGAGTGATAATGCTTGCGCCCCCATACCACTGCCGCCGTAGTCGTCAGCTCCGGGTCGTCCATACGGACACAGGCCAGCCCTTCATGCCTGGCGATCGCTTCTGCTGATTCGGGGATAACAGCCAGTCCCAAACCGGCTTTCGCCCAGGCAATCAGATAATTACTGTCATCGCTGAGACAGAAAAAATATGCCTGGATGCCATTTTTAGCAGCAGACTGTTCCAACAGTTCCTTATAACGGCGGTGGCATAAAAGCGGCAGCCCCTGCAGCCTGCTTACAGGCAGTTCAAAAGTCCCCTCCAGCTGCGGAAAAAACGCCGCATCATAGACTAATGCCAAGCGTTCAGTTGGCAGCTTATAGCTTGCAAAATAATCCTCGTCCACAGGCAAATGAACGATAGCAGTTTCAATGACCCCCTTTTCCAGCAATTCGATCACCCGTAAACTTTCGCCGATCAACAACCGATAGGTTATTTTGGGATACAACTCTTTAAAAGCGGCAATCATCTGCGGTAATACCATCAGGCTCATCGAAGGGACAACTCCCAGTGATAAAATACCCTCCTGTCCCAGCTCACTGCTGGATAATTCACATACAGTCCTATCCGTTAAATTTAAGATTTCTTCTGCCCGATGCAGCAGCATATGACCGGTTTCTGTCAGATGCAGACGTCGGCCTGATCTGTCGAACAGCACCACGCCTAGTTCTTGCTCAAGCTGTTTGATTTGTCTGCTTAAAGGCGGCTGCGCGATATGCAGCGCTTTGGCAGCCTCTGTAACATTGCCCAGCCGCGCTACCATTACGAAATACCGCATTTGCTGCAAATTCATAAGTATTCCTCCATTCATACTTTTTAGGTATTATAATTTCAAAAATAAGTATTTTAAGTATGATTTTATTGTTGTTATAATAATATTAAAGAAAAGAAGAACAGTCAAGTAAAGAGCAGGATGCAAAATTCAGGGAGGGATTTATATGAAAGAGAAAATTTTAATCGCTATCGACAGTTCTGATTCGTCCAGTAAAGTGCTTGCTTATGGTATCGATCTAGCCGGTAAGCTTGACGCAGAAGTAAAAGTAGTCCATGTAATCGAACCTTACAGCAAACGATCGACCATTTTGAACCAGTTAAACCCCGCTATGGTCAAACAAACCAATGAATTATATGAACTGGCCGGTCAGGAATTAATGGAAGCAGCAAAAAAACAGACAGCTGCCGCCAAAGTTCCCGTTCATTATGAAACTTTAGTTGGCAACGCCGCGCAGCAAATCCTGACCGCCGCCAAAAAATCCGAAGCTAGCATGATCCTCATCGGCAGCCGCGGCATGAACGCTGTTGCAGAATTTATCCTCGGCAGCGTCAGCTCCAAAGTTGCCATGTATGCGGAAATACCGGTCTTGATCGTTAAATAATGGATTGCTTGGGCATCTTTCCCCTATAGGCAGCGACTGAAATTTTCGCTGCAAAGCAAAATACCTGCCGTTGACCAACGGCAGGTATTTTTTATTTTGACTGATTTTTATAAACCTTCTACCCTGATTTTAAAATGCAGCAGGGCCAGCCAGCCCGCAATTGCCAATGTGACGCAAACAGCGGTAATGATCCCCAGCCCTTCAATAAAATTGCTCCAGTTCAATGCACCCAGCATCATACCCAAGCTGCCAAAAACAGTATTCACCGCATTGATCAGCGACGAGGCTGAGCCGATATCCGTTTTCTGCTGATCCAATAATATGGCCGTACTGAAAGGCCTGGCAGCGCTTTCCATGATCGTGACCGGTAAAAAGGCTATTAAAAACCACCACGGTGAAATACTCCCTACTGTCAGCAGCGCTGCCGCTGCTACTACAGTAAAAATAAAACAGCCATAGGTAAATTGACGCGGCGATACGATCCCGATCAACTTCATATATAAAAACGGACCGACAACGGCAAAAAATGAGTTAGCAGCAAAAAAATAACTGTAGACCTGCTCACTAAGCCCAAAATACTGTACATAAACATAGGAAGATACTGCCACGTAAGCCATATAAGGTGCTGCCAGCAGTGAAAATACAGTCAGTACACCAGTAAAACCAACATTTTTACCGACAACTGCCAATCTGCCGAAGGTACTCCAAAAGCTGCCCTTATAACGGTCGCTTTCCGACAGCGTTTCTTCAAAAAAGAAGCTGGCGGCCAGATTAACAGCACCGGCGGCGATCAGGACCCCGAAGGTACCGCGCCAGCTGACAAACTGCAGCAGAAATGCTCCGATAACAGGAGCGACCATCGGCGCAATAACGGCCATAGCCTGCACCAGCGCCAAAACACGATTTTTAGTGGTGCCATAAAAAGCATCTTTGACAACCGCCATCGACACAGCAACCATGCCGCCTGCACCCAAAGCCTGCACGATTCTGTACGCTATCAGACTGTAAATACTGCCGGCAAAGGCGCACAGACCACTTGCCAGCGTATACAGAACTATTCCCAGCAGTAAAATCTTCCGGCGTCCGTATTTATCACTTACCGGCCCAAACAGCAGAATCCCCACTGCGAAAAAGAAGAAAAAACTGACCAGCGTCAAATTGACCATCAAAGGTGTCGCAGCAAATTCTGTACCTATCGTCGGCAGTGCCGGCAGATATAAATCTATCGACAACGGTACAAACATATTCATCACAGCGATCAGTACGATCAAACCCTTTGCGCCTAAATATTTCTGCTGGATTTTTGAAGCGTTTTCCGTAAGCATTATTTTTCCTCCTTTAATCTAATAAAAAAACCGGATAAGAGAATATCTCTTATCCGGCAGTAGTGCCCTCCGAGGTGTTTCCATAAAAACAAGGTTATTTTAGCATCTGTTTAAATATTTGTCAACATTTTCACTGCAGAGCATTTTGAAATATCGACCGGCCTGTCAGCTCATATCAAAAATATTAAATTGTTCATATTTACCCCATAAATGCAGCGCCATATCTATTCGCCCGTCTGCAAGGAAGGTTACGCCCTCCGCTTCCAGAAAAGCACGTTGTTTTTCCTGCCCGCCGAAAGCATAATCAGGTGCCAGTACCCCGGTACGGTTCACGACCCTGTGACAGGGCAAATTACGTCCAGAAGGAGCGCAGCTCATGATATGCCCTACCTCACGCCCAGCCAGCGGATCACCGACCAGCGCTGCTATCTGTCCATAGGTAGCCACTTTACCGCAAGGTATCCGGGCGACTGCCTCATACACCTGCTCAGCAAATGCCGCATCTACTATCCTTTCGCCGTTATACGTAACCATAATTTTCCTCCGATTTTATTAGTATATTACAATGCCGTACCTTTTTGGGGGATAAAAAATCCAGACATATCTACGCCTTCCAGCTCCAGCAGTTTTATTTTTGTTTCAATACCGCCGGCATACCCAGTAAGACTGCCGTTTACACCAATAACCCGGTGGCAGGGAATAATAATAGAAATGGGATTATGTCCAACAGCACCGCCGACAGCCTGGCTTGACATCCGTTCCTTCTGCAGCTTCACTGCCATTTTTTTAGCAATACTGCCGTAAGTTGTTACCTCTCCATAGGGGATCGTACATAAAATTTCCCAAACGCCCTGGCGAAACGCATTACCTTGTGGTGCCAGCGGCAGCTCTGCCGCATCAGGCTTCTGCCCGGAGAAATATCTGTCCAGCCACTTTTTTACAATATCGAAAAGCGGTACAGAGTCCTTTTCAATCAAAGCTTCCTTCAGCGTCCCCTGATAATACTTTTGCCCTTCCAGCCATAAGCCGACCAGATTTTTACCGCAAGCGTCACACGCAAGCGTAATTTTTCCCAGGGGCGATAAATAAGTCGTAGAGCAGTACATATAGGGCCTCCTCTATAATGTATTCCATAAATTAACCGTAGCATAACTGCGCCAGGGACGCCAGGCTTCCGACAGTACCTGCAGTTCTTTAGGCGTATGATCCGGCAGCGCCTTTTTTATTCCTGCATCCGTTGGCAGAAAAGCATCGGGCCAGCCCATTGCCCGCATGGCTATATACTGCGCCGTCCAACTGCCGATACCGCGAATAGCCTGCAGCTTTTGCATTTCTTCCTCCGGATTGCCGCAAAATCCAAAATCATTTTTTTCGTCTGCCAATACCCGTGCCAGTTGATAAATCGTATTCGCACGCGCAGAGATAATACCTAATTTTCCCAAATGCTCACTAATATTTTCTCCCAGTGCAAGTATCGCCGCAGGCGCAGGAAAGCTGTGCGTAAGACCTTCAATACCTGTCTGGACCTGAGTTCCATACACAGCGACGAGCCTTGCCGCTAAAGTACTTGCAGCTTTTACAGTGATCTGCTGACCCAGTACAGCCCGCACCGACATTTCAAAAACATTGAAGCAGCCGGGCAGTCTGGTTCCTAAAACACACAAACCGGGCTGCAGAGTATTCATCACCTGCAGCGTTTCATATACTGCCTTAGGCTCACAATATAAATCAAATAAATTCTTGATGCGGGCCAATACCTCAGGAAGCACCGGCAGAAGACTTTCGCTGACCGTAACGCTCAAAGTATTTTCAGCCGGTCTGTGCCCGACCCGCACCCAGCCGCAGAACTGCTGGCCTTCCGCATTTTGCAGCTTTACCGTACGCAGATATTCATCATTATTTACAACTTCTATTCCTGTTATTGCCCGTCCTGCCAAAAACTTTAATATTTTATCCCAGGCATAAGGAGGGCGGTAACCAAGAGCCAAGGTGATCTCACCGTTATGGCTTTTTGCTTCTGCCTGTCTTTTCCGCAAAGCTGTGGGCACAAGCTGATAATGTTTTTTAAATAAATCGTTAAAACGGCGCAGACTGCCAAATCCTGCCGCCATTGCAACTTCCAGCACTGAAAGATCGGTGTCGGTAAGCAGATTTTTGGCAAGCAGCAAGCGGCAGGTCTGTAAATATTGGACAGGGGAAACGTGGTATTCCGCAGTAAATACGCGCCGCAAATGTCTGTCCGTACAACCAAGCCGTTCTGCTATTTCCCGCAGGCTCTGGCCGCTGCCGCAATTCCTTTCCAACATTCGCGCAGCCCGGTAAACTAAATCAGCCGTAGCATCAGTAACAGAGGTCCCGGGAGCAAGTTCCGGCCTGCACAAAAGGCAGGGCCTGTAGCCGGCCTGTTCCGCAGCGGCGGCCGTCCTGAAAAAAGTGCAGTTTTCCGCTTTGGGCTGTCTGGCTTTGCAAACCGGACGGCAATAGATTCCCGTAGACGATATGCCAACGAAAAAACGTCCGTCAAAACGGGCATCTTTGGCTTTAAAAGCCGCGTACAATCCCTTGATATTTTCCTGCATCACCGTTTGCCTCCTTACTTGAAATCGCTTTAATTATATCATAACATTTCTATAATTCCCGCCATTTTCGGACATGCTTTTATTAAAATAATTATCAGAACCACCTCGATCGCAACACGCACGAGCAAATATTCCTGTCAAGCATTTTCTTTTATATTGTTTATTTCATTGCGTAAGTATATAATAATAGCGGTATTGATTTTTGAACAGATTACTGAACGTACTCCATTCACTTGAAAGAACCTAAAACATTACTACAAAAGGGAGGTAATTTATGCCAAAAATGTTCCTTGTTCTTATGATACTTTTACTGACGAACAATATTTGTAATGCCGCGATCTATAAAAATATCGAAAATGATTTTCTGATCGATATCGGCGATAACTGGAACCTTTCAGACAAGAGCACCCAGGAAGGCGGTATGGTGCTGATATTTACGGCTTCAGACGATAAAAAAAGCACTGTAAGGGTAGGCGTTTCTCCGGTTATAGACGAAAAGGAAAACGCAACTTTGAGAAATATGCCAAAAGAATTATTAAATGAATATTTTGACGCATTTATCGGGATGACCAAACAGGCATCAAGTAAATATAATATCACTTTCGCCGACTGTAAAAATATAGGCCCTCATTATGTACTTCTTGTGAACGCCTCTTTGCCTATGGAAATATACAAAAAAGATAAGCAGCTTCCTTTTGTAAAATCAAATGCCTTCATTGTTTTTAAGAAAAAAATATATTTATTTATGATGGATTCCTGGGATACGGAAGAAACACATCTGCAGCAACTCACAACGATGGTCAAATCGCTGCAGCCTCTATGATTGCACCAGAAAATATATTATAAAAAAATAAGCTCAAGATTTTTCATAATTTTGAAAAATCTTGAGCTATCTTTTTTTGGAGCTACTGACAGGATTTGAACCTGCGACCCTCTCATTACGAATGAGATGCTCTACCAGCTGAGCTACAGTAGCGGTTCAGAGCATAATAAGCTCTGCCATATAGTATAACGCAACCCGGCAAGTGCTGTCAATATACCCTGTTTGCAACAGCTCATTTTCTCAGGAGGATTTTAATTACTGCCAGTCGATAAACAAACCTCCGTTCCATAAAAATGGAACGGAGGCTGGGGATATTCTCAAGCAAGCTGGAGGGTTGCAACACCTTGCCGAAAATCAAAGCAACTATTTAGAAACTCCATCTGGCGCCGACATTCCACTGCCAGTCTTTTTTATAATCACTGCCGGCACTGCGCTCGACATCAACATAGAAGTAATTGTTTTTACCAGTCTGCACTGCTGCGCCTAAGCCATATTCAAACCAGGTATCATCAAAATCACGATCCAGTCTTGCTTTTGTACCTCCGGCATCCACCATTGAGGCATTATAGCCGCCGCCAAATTCATGCATCAGATTAGCTTTCAAGTATATATTAGTTTTTTCATTGATATCTTTACCAATATTGAAACCAATACGTCCCACAAAACTGTCGATTCCATCCTGATCTACCCTGATGCCATTGCTTGTGGTATAGTCAGTTCCGCGCAGCCTGCCAAAAGTGAGCTGGGCCTGCGGTTCGATATACCAATTATTTTTCAGATTGTTTTTGCGCCCATATTCCGCGCTTATCGATAATCCATTTTGGTCATAGTCGCCGGTGATCTTATTGCCGGAGGTATCAAAAACCTTAAAATCATTATCGAGCTGACTGTATTTCAACACTAAATCAAGGTAATGGCCCTTAGCACCGATCTGCGTACCGTAAATATTTAAAGCTTTAACTTTATTCTCGCCGCTGCCGCTGCTGTAACTGCTGTCGCCATCAAAATAGCTGAAGGAAATACCAGCATAACGCGTATACGCCGGCGTTGACTTCAATTTTTGGTCATAGCCAAGCTCATACTGTGTGTATTTATTCTCAAATTCAAACTGGTCACTGCGGCTCAGCTTACCGCCTTTGACCCTTACCCAGACGCCCTCTTCCTCTCTACCATGCTGGCGCAGATCTCCCAGCCTCTGCAGCAGCTGATCATGGTCGCGCCAGGTATGATAAGCCAGTGCTCCCGAAGCAGCGATAGCCTCCACACTGGTTGTCGGCAGGTTAAGATTTGTAATGCCTTTCAAATACCAGTCCGTCGTATAACCGGAAGCAGCACTGTCTTTTTGTCCCAGCTCATAACGCTGCCAGTACAAAGTGCCTTCCTGATCATCAGCCGTAAAAGTACCGCTGCCGTTGACACTGGCTAAAACAGTATTTTCTGCCGCCTGGCCTATTCCCGGATCACTGTCGAGTCCATTTATCTCCTTCAGTGACAGTGTATGGCTTCCGCTGAAATCACCTGTGACATAAATTTTATCACTGGCATCAACCTGGGAACCATCAATATCCATAATGATCGTCCCACCGTTACCTGTCAGCGTTTCCACAGACAGCGTACTGAAAGCCTTATTATCGCCGGTCATATCGATCACAGACTGTTCATTCTGCAAACTGTTGAGCTGTGAATTGCCAGTCAAAGTCCACAGCGAGTTTTTAGCCATAGTTAAGGTGCTCTGTGAATCATTGCCACTGTCGAGCACAGCCTTTCCCTCAAACCGCGAACCTTCTGCCAGATCTAATGTAAGAATGCCGCCGTCCGCAGCCCTGATATCACCGACAATATTATAAACACCACTGCCGGTAATAGTACTGACGGCAGCTGTATTACTATCTTTACCTTCCGCACTGAAAGCATAAGCATCTTTTGTTGAATCCACAGTAACAGCAGCGTCCTGTAAAATTACCGTGCCGCCGGCAAGCGCCGTTACGCCATGAGACTCACTGCCAACTGTCGTTATGACCGCGTCTTTTTTTAATTCGATCAGAGTGCCGTCATAACGGGCGTCTACACCATGTGACTGATCCCCCAGAGTTTTGATTTCTGCCCCTTCATCAATAGTGATTTTGCCGCCGGCAGCAGTAAAATCATATACTTTAGTAATATTGCCGCCGCGGACAGCCGAAGCCTTATCGCCCTGAGTACTGATCTCGGCATCTTTGCCAACATAAAGCGTGGAATCGGCATGGATACCATAGACAGCAAAGGACTCGTCCCCTTCCGTCCAGATAGTTGCCTTATCGCCTACACTTATCTGTCCGGAGCTCCCCTGTTTAGTACCAACACCGTTAAAACCAGTATATGATAAATAGCCCGCCTGAACGGCATTTGCGCCATAACCTTTCCCTTTGGCATAAATCGTACTGTCGTCGCCGATTGTAATATTACTTTGGCCTTGGCTCGCATTGCCATCCATCGATAATACCGCAATGCTGTTGACATCATAGCCTCTGATATTATCGTGCCCTATCGTAACACCGTTGCCGATTTCAATCTTACCGCCGCTGGAGGAAGCAAGCGCTGCCCCTGTAGCACCATAACTGTTGCCGGTAACTGTACTGCCATCGCCTATTTGGAGCAGAGAATCTTTACCCGTAACGTACACAGCAGAATTAGCTGATGAATTTAAAATACTGCCGGCACCTAAAATAACTGTCGCCTTTTGACCATAGCTGCTTGAGTCTACACGTACCGCAGAAGATTTAGCCTCAACGATTGTTTTACCAAGCTCAATACTACAATCTCCGCTGCCTGCAACGCCCCCTGTAGCATAAGTCTGGATTTGGATACCATAGCCGTCGCTGGTAACGGTGACATTATCGCCAACAATCGTACCGCCATCTTTATACCCGACAAAAATACCTGTTGTATTAGAACCGGTATTTATTACAGAATCAGCTGTCATCGTGTAGGTACTGCCGTCTGTAATCCTTACGGGACTTACATCTGCGGCCTGCGCTAAAAGCGGCATATTTATTATCGCCAGTGTGACCGCCATTCTTAAAGCTTTCTTGTTATCCATTTTTATCTCCCCTTTGATTTTTTATATAAACTTATAGTGATAAGTTTATGTTTTGGCCAGTTTATCGCTTCCTTTCACTTATCCGCTATATTGTTTATCTGTTTGTTAATATTTTTCCTTAATATTTTATTAATATATTGTATTGCTATTTTTATTCTTATTCTTTAATTTACATTATACTATCATATTTGTCCCCCCCCGCAAGACATTTTTGTTGTAATTGCATACGCTTGTCTGAAAGTCTTGCAACTGGTACCAATCTGACTTTAACCAAGCTCAAAAATAAAGCGCCGTTTTTCAACGGCGCATAAAAAAAGTTACCCGTTTTGCTTAAAAAAACAAAACGGGTAACCGGGGAGTTATTCAAACGGAATATTTTATACTCCGCCTAAATATCCATATTCAGTTATAAGTTTCTTTAACAACAAATTTTAATTTGCGTCTGCCAGCAACCTTTTAATCGTCATTTTCTTTAAACTTTTTTCCAGTTCTTCCTGCAGCTTGCAGTAAAACCCGCGGACCGGACAATTTTCAGTAGCATAACGGCTGCAGAATTTATCCTCTTCCAGACAACGGTTAACCCTCATTGTCGGTTCCATGATATTGAGGATATCCAATAAAGTGATATCATCTATTTTCTGTGCCAGCGAAAAGCCGCCCTGCGCTCCTACCAGTCTTTCAATGATTCCAGCCTCTACCAGCTTATGAGTTATTTTCAGTACATAATTTTTCGGAATCCCCATCGCGGCTCCGATTTCTTTTGATGTAGTGATCTCTTTTTTGATTGCCAAATACAAAACTATTCTTATGGCATAGTCAGTAGTAACGTTCAGCTGCATACTTTCCCTCCGCAAATGACCCTTTAAATTATCAATAACAATTATTTTTAGCGGTTTCCTATTTTTCAATACTCTTGTTGCTTTATTATACTTTATCAAATGTTACTTGGCAATAGCTTTAATTAAAAATCCTTAAAACATAAAAAAAGACCCGGAATAAATTCCGGGTCTGGCATTTAAATTTTTTTAATCGCCTCTACGACTTTAGAATAATTTGCTTCAGCCTGAGCGAACAGCCCGTCCAAATCTTCATACTGATCATTACGGCAGTCCTGACACATTCTGGAAAAAATCTCATATAGTTTAATAAGACCAAGATTTCCACTGACGCCTTTCAGCGTATGCGCTACAGGCAGTACCTCATTATAATGTTTATCAGCGATGAGTGTACGCAGTTTATTCATATTTTCGTCGTCAACAAATTTTCTCAGAAACTTTATCATCAGCATTTCATTATTCATAAAACGTCTTAAAGTTTCTTCGACATTAACGCCGGCACCTTCTAATTCTGTTTGAACAAATTTATCCATAACTTCCGTCCACCTTTTCACTACAGCTTTTACTGATATTTATATTATAACATAAAGGTTTTGGAAATGCAGGTTTAAAAAGCTTTGCTCAGATTTTATTTTTCGGTTTGCGGCCTCTGGTTTTTTTCACTCCGTCCAAACTGTTTTTCTTAACAACCTTGGCCAGTTCAGTAATCAGATGCAGCTCATGGGCGTCGCAGCCCTGCAATAATTCTGCCAGCTCATTTTGGAAAATCTTCTCGCTGCGGTGAATATTATCACAGAGGAGCTCGTCTACGGAAACATCCAGAACATTAGCCAGATGAATAATCGTAGGCAGGCCTAATTTAGTATTTCCTGTTTCAATATTACTGATATGCGGTGTAGACAGACCGGTCACTTCTGCGATATAGCCTTGGGTAACGCCTTTACGCGCACGGGCAGCTTTGATTCTGACCCCAATAGCTTTGTAATCAATGTTCATTTCTTCACAACTCCTTTTAATTTAATCTGCATTTACGAAATTGCAGATACAGCAGGCAATAGTTTTTTTAATATCTAAGAATACATTCGCAGAATTTATTATAACTTAAACCTCAGGCTAAAGCAATACTTTCTTGCATAAAAATATTTGTAATCGTTTTTAAATATAGGCATAAGTTATAAAAATACAAATTAAATTGATATTTAAACTATTGTCTTTAAGCTGGAAGAAGTGGTACCGTTAAGCTGCCTTCAGGCATCAGAATAATATTATAGTCATTGCCAATTACTTTTTCGGCTTCAGCCAGAGCTTCTTCCACGGTAGGCACTGCTTCGAACAGCATATCATGCGCCAGCTCTTTGTCCAGTGACGAAACTAAAATAAACTTTGCTTTTTTGGTAAGACGTGTTACCGCGAAAGCTTTATTGGCACCGATCTCAAAATGTTTTTCCAAGTCGGCTTTGATAGCGTCTGCCGTTCCCAAACGTTTGCAGGTTTCTTCCAGCACCTTCGAACCGCTGCCTTCTTCACATTCGCCGATAATGATCACTACCCCGCCTTCACGCACAGCACACCAAGCATTATCCATTGTTTTCTGCAGCTGATATACATTGATATCCTTGGGATAACCGCCGCAGCTGGCGATAACCAGATCTGCCGCCTGCGGGATCTCGACACCGTAGACCTGATCGACGAATTTGCAGGCTTCCTGATGTGCTTTTACATAATCACCGGCAAAAATCTTTAAAAATTCATGCTGAGCATTCAGGATCGCATTAAAAAGAAATACGGAATGGTTTTTGGCAAACATGGCCACACCTTCCATTTGGTCTTCATAAACAGGATTGCCGACAGTTTTACCCAGACCTGCATTAGGATCCAGCATAAAGCTGTGGTTGACACGTACGGTTTCCATAGCTGCAACACCCGGCAGAATGGCTTTCCGTCCGCCGCCGTAACCACTGAAATAATGATGTACGATCGTTCCAGTCATAATAACGTGATCTACATGACAGATATGCTTATTGAGCCAGACCGGCGTACCGCGGGAGGTATCACCGAAATACTCAAAATCCTCACTGACCTTGGCATCACTGTTATACATTTTTAAACGCCCTGCCACCTCTGCACCGACGGCTTCGACCATTTCTTCATGAGTCATATTACGATGCGTGCCTAAGGCAAAAACGATATGCATATCCTCGTCCTTGATACCCAGCTTATTCATTTCGTTGACCAGAATGGGCATAAAGACAAAACTGTTGGCCACACGTGTCGGATCATTGCAGATAAAGGCAATCTTCTGTCCCGGTTTGACCAGTTCGTTGATTGGCGCACTGCCGATAGGATGATAGACGGCATCTAAAATCGCCGCTTTGACATCCTCCAGCAATGGCATTTTGGCCACTGTGACCTCTTTGATAACACGGTCGGACTCCAGAGAAAACTCTTTACTGCCATGACCATATTTATAGGAATAATGACTTATGCTCATACAATCAACTCCTTTATTTTTGTTAACTCTATTGTACCATAGACTATGACAAATAAAAAAGGACGGAAAGCTCCGTCCATGTATTTTTTTAATTTATTTTTTAGGCAGTGACAATAAAACCACGGTTAAAATAATGCAGGTCATCCCGACCAGATCCTCCAGCGTCAGAGGCGTTTTCAGCCACAGCACTACGGCAATGATCGAAGCTAAAGGTTCGGCACAGGAAATAAGACTGGCTTTAGTAGCGCCTACTACTTTTAATCCCACTAAAAAAACACTGTAGCTCAGTACCGTAGCCCCCAGGATCAGATAGACCATAGCCGCGACTGCCGCACCATCCCAATGGCCGCTGGGCTCAAAAGGATTGATGAAGATACAGAGAAATCCGCCTGATAAAAATTGTCCCCAGCCGATGATCAAAGTCGTCGAATATTTTTGCAGCAGCCGAAACGGCATAACTGTATAAAACGCCAGGGAAATAGCAGAAATTATCCCAATAGTCAGCGCCGCCGGCGACAATACCACCGAATCCAGGCTGCCGTGAGTAGCGATCAGAAAAACTCCGGCCAGAGCAAAAAAAATACCGACGAACTCACGCCCTTCCGGCAGGCAGCGGTTTTTCCAGGACATCCACAGCATGACAAAGATCGGCGCCGTATATTGCAGCACTGTAGCAGTAGCCGCATTGCACAGTGAGATCGTGTAATAAAAACCAAACTGTGCCCCTAACAATCCCAGAAAAGAAAATGCCAGCAGATCTTTACGATCTTCTTTATCCTGCAGCACTGCCCAGATATTCTCGCCGCGGCACAGCAGATAGCCTAAAAAGACCACGCCGGCAATGATCTGTCTTACCGCGATAAGCCAGGGAGCGCCTACATCATAAAATTGAAATAAAAACTGGCCGGCAACGCCGCCCAGTCCCCAGGCTGCTGCTGCCAGCAGAATGAATATCACGCCCAGGCGAAATGAAAGCTGCATAAACTGCACTCCTTTAAATATCAATAGATTTCATTGTACGCCAGCGGCGGGATTTAGTCAATAAAAAACCGTACCAGCTTTAAATACTGGTACGGTTCGTTATTTTTTATTAAATGATCGCCATAAAATAACACAGAGAACAGAATAATATTGTTAATGTTATCATGATCGGATCGGCGATCGAAGTACGGTAATTTTCCGGATTATATTTGGGACTGTTGCGCAAAGGCTTGGCATCCAAAAATTCCATTGGGTTATGACTCAGCTCCATGGATTTTTCATATAATACCTCCCAGGTATTGCCAAGCGCCCGGCTTACTGCACAGCACAGATAAGACAGCCCGGTCACGATGCCCGCAAAAGGCTTCCGGTAAAACCAGTCCGTATCCAGTGATAAAGCTGTATGCGGCGCCATTTTTGGCAGATACATCATAAACGGCAGCATCGCCATTCCCAGCATTTCTATAGACTGAGTAATATGGTCGACCGTAAAGGGGTGGTATGGTTCCATCGTAAAGGGCAGATACCTGTACAAAAGCTCGGGATAAACGCCGTATAACACGCACAGAGTCGCGCCGATACCCATGGCTACATACATATTCTTCGGAACTTCACGTTTGATGACCACGCCGTTGTCAGGCGCCAGGAAGATGAAGTAGATCATCTTGAGGGCGATGGATAAAAACGTACCGACACCAGCCAGCTGCAGCAGCAGCTCAACAGAACCGTAATGGGCAGCAGCGGCGGCGCTGATCGTGATGGATTTACTGATGAAGCCGTTGAACAGCGGCACACCGGAAATCGAAAGGGCAGCGATCACAAAGCACCAGAACGTAAACGGCATCTTTTTAGCAAGACCGCCCAGCTGGTTGATTTTGCGGATACCAGTCGCATAAATGATCGCGCCGGCACACATAAAGAGCAGTGATTTATAAAGGATATGGCTGAAAGCATGCGCTGTTGCGCCGTTCAGCGCCATAGCCGTTCCCAATCCTACGCCGGCGACCATAAAGCCGACCTGACTGACGATGTGGTAAGAAAGCAGACGCCGCATATCATTTTCCATGATCGCATAGCAGGCTCCGTATAAAGCCATCAGCACACCGAACCAGATCAGGAAGTCAGTGCCTGCAAAAATGCGGATCAGACAATAAACAGCGACTTTAGTAGTGAACGAACTCAGAAAAACGCTGCCGGTGACCGTACCTTCGGGGTAAGCGTCAACCAGCCAGGCGTGTAGCGGCACTACGGCCGCATTGATGGAAATGCCGAGACAGATCAGCCAGAAGGCAGTATCCCATGGTCCCTGTGCCAGCGGCATAACTAAATAATCTCCGGCGCTGACCTTTAAGAAAATACCGGCCAGCAGCAGATTGCCGCCGAACATATGCACTAATAAATACCGATAACCAGCCTGCCGCGAAGCAGGAGTTTTTTTACACCAGATAAGAAACAGCGAAGTAGCCGCCATCAGCTCCGAAAAGAAGATCAGAGTCAGCCAGTCCTGGGCTAAAGTTACGCCCAGCGCGCTGCCGGCATAAGTCATCGAACAGAAGGCTTCCATCCTGTTACTGTTATGGCAGGCATAGATACCGCCGATAGCCGCCATCATACAGAAAATCAGGGCGAAGATCCAGCTGAGCGCGTCTACATGGAGATAATGCAGCGTGATCCCGTTGATAAAGGGCAGCGTCGCATTCGTGCCCGGCGCCAGCGTCAGCACCGCGCCTAATCCCAAAAGCGGACCTGCCGCAAGCACCGGCCGGCGCAGACTTTTAGGAACAAACAATGCTATCAATCCGACAGCGATCAGGATAAAACCGGGGTGCAGATTACTCATCGTCATCGTCACCTCCGTCATCATAATAATCTTCCGGACGCTGCAGCAGCGGCGTCATAACTATTTTAGCTACAAAAATCAACAGCCAGCAGCCTGCAAAACCAAACAGCAGATTAAAACCCGGGGTAGTGTTCCACCATTCGTGATAATGAGGATGAGCGAAGAAAAACTCCAGGACAGCGGCAAGCACCGCTACTATAAGAACCAGCTTATACAAAGCAGTTTTCGTCAGCTTCATCACCAGCCACCTCCAGTCCAGCCCTGGCAGATACTATCTGCTGCCTGCGAAGCCATTGCGTAGAAATTCGGGGATATTTCCGGCATCACGCCTAAAACAAGCGCCAGAATCGTTGTGAAACAGATCGGCAGCAGCATTCTGTAGCTGATCTCACCATAAGTACGGAATTGTTCCTGCGGGTCCCTTTTAAAATACGCCATTTGACAGACCGGCATCAAATAAGTAAGCGCCAACATCGCGCTTGCGATCAGTACTGCAACATATAAGGGCTTGCCGGACTGCAAAGCGCCCAGCGCCAGGTTCCACTTACTGATAAAGCCGACCAGAAACGGCATCCCGGCAATACCCAGCGAGGCGATCGTAAAGCAGCACATCGTGATCGGCATCTTTTTGCCGATACCGTACATCTCACTGATATTACTGCGGTGCGTCCTGACAATAATAACACCGGCACACATAAAGAGCGTGATCTTCATGACCGCATGGGCCACCAGATGCAGATACGCGCCTTTGATACTGAGCGGCGACAGCAGCGCCGCGCCTAAAACGATATAAGAAAGCTGCCCGATCGTCGAAAAGGCCAGCCGCCGTTTCAGATTATCCTGCTGAATAGCGATCAGCGAGGAAATGATGATACTGCCGGCCGCAAACCAGGCCAGGATATCAGCAGTCCCAATATCCGCCAAAAGCTTAGGCCCGAAAACGAAGCCGATGATACGCAAGACAGCGAAAACACCGGTCTTAACAACTGCCACCGCATGCAGCAGAGCGCTGACAGGCGTCGGGGCGATCATCGCTGCCGGCAGCCAGCCATGCAGCGGCATGACAGCTGCTTTTACCGACCCAGCCAGGATCATGATCAGGAAGATGAGCTGCAGCTGCCAGGTAGGCGCCATATCCGTTGTCAAAAAGCCGCCTGCCTTGAAATCCATCGTACCGGAAATGCAGTAAACTGCCACCAGTCCGGCCAAAAACAGCTGCCCGGAAATCAAAGTGTAGATCAGATATTTACGGCTGGCCAGCAGAGCTTCTTCGTTGCGCTTATGCAAGACCAGCGGATAACTGGCGATCGTCAGCAGCTCGTAAAAGAAGAAGAATGTCAGCAGATTAGAAGCCATCGCAATGCCCATAACCGAACTCATACAAATAGCAAAAGCGGCAAAATAGCCTGTTTGCTCATGCTCATTGTTACAGCGCATATAACCAATGGAATAGAAGTTGATCGGTATCCATAAAAGCGCAGCCAGACAGGCAAAGAGAATACCGGCGCTGTCGGCACGCAGGGTAAAGCCGATCGTATCAGTTATCTGGAACAGGGTCCATTCATAGGTCACACCCGCCAGAACGCCCGGTACCATAGATATGATCAAGCCGAATTTAATAAATGAAGCAATAACGCTCCAGCTTTCGCGGACATTAGGATATCTGCGGCTGAAAGAGATCAGCACCGCCGCGAGGAAGGAAATGCCTACTGCCAGGAAGGGTCTGCAATCCATGATCGTCATCTCAGAAACACCTCCGGCAGTCCAGATTTGAGAATATCGTCAACAATATCCACGCTGTAGAAGCCCAGGACTAAAATCCCGATACCGGCACACAAAATCGGGATCGCCATCTCAGGCGGCAGGCCCAGCTTGCCTTCATGCCTGTTGATTTCTGTCAGCGACGCCTCGTGCTGAACAAACATCTGCTCAAGAATACGGAAGAAATAAACTGCGTTCAGCAAGCTGCTGATAACAAGAACAACGATATAGAAATACTGCCCGCCCTGATAAGCTCCCAGCATCAGATACCATTTACTGAAAAAGCCTGCCGTCGGCGGGATACCGACCATCGACAAAGCCGCCAGAATAACGGTGATCGTACTTAAAGTCATTTTTTTATTCAGACCGCCTAAACGGTACAGATTGATTTCGCCGAAACGGTACTGGATACCGCCGATAACAAGAAACAGCGCGCTTTTCATAAAAGCGTGGTTGATGATATGCAGTACGGCGCCGATAAAACCATACATATTGCCGATCGCCAGACCGATAGCAATGTAACCGATCTGCGCCACACTGGAATAAGCCAGCATCCGGCGGAAGTCGTACTGGGCCAGCGCCATGATCGAACCGATCAGCACGCCCCCGATGCCAAGAATGCCTAAAACTGTTAAGGCAGTGCTGATGATCGGATTATTGACACCGAAAATATAAAAGAAGAAACGAATGATTGCGTAGGCTGGAACCTTGCTCATCACGCCGGCAATAAAGGCCGCCGAACCGGGATGGGCAAAGTTGTAAGCGTCCGGCTGCCAGCCGTGCAGCGGGAACAGTGCCATTTTAATACCGAAACCGATAAACAGACATGCAACCGCTAAAGCGAACGGCGGCGAACTGAGATAAGGCATGATCCTTTCGCCCAGATCCGCCATATTCAAAGTACCGGTCATCGCATACAGATAAGCAACAGAAATCAAATACAGGGAAGCGCCGATCGTACCGATCAGCATATAACGAAAAGCTGCCAGCATGGATTTTTTACCGCCCATGGCGATGAGCCCGTAACCGGACAGGGACATGACCTCTAAATAAACGTACAGATTGAACATATCACCGGTGATGACCATACCGCACAGGCCCACCGTCAAAAGTCCGTACAAAGTATAATAACCGCCGATATGCAGCCAGTCTTCCTTGCGCATAAAGGGCTTGCTGTACACAGCAACCATCAGCGAAATGAAGGTTATCAAAACCGCCATCACCGCGCTCAGCGGATCGATCACAAACTCAATGCCCAAAGGCGGTTCCCAGTTGCCCATCCAGTAGTGGATCGCTTCGCCGCTGGTCAGAGTTTGATGCAGTACCTGCAGCGAGCAGGCCAGCGAACCGGCGATCGAGCCGATGACCAGCCAGGAACCGAGATTCTTATTGAACTTGCTGAATAAGAGGCAGAGCAGAGCCGCCGTCAGAGGCAGCAGCACGATCAGTACAGGACAATGCTGGATCATTTGCTGGCCCTCCTTATAACCTCTACTTCTTCAACGGAGCCGTAAACTTCTTTGATCCGCATCAGCAAAGCAATGGCCACACCCGTTGTACCCAGGCTGACAACGATCGCAGTCAGCATCAGACAGTGGGGCAGCGGATTGATATAGGAAGCGGCGTCCGTTACGGCCGGATCAAAAATCGGAATCATACCGCCTTCCTTTTGTCCCAGGCACAGGAAGAAGAAAATAACAGCAACCTGCATGACGTTCATCGCCATCAGCTTTTTCATGTAATTTTTGCTCAGAACCATACCGTACACGCCCAGAAAAAACAAGATCATGACCAGCGTGTAGATCCCCTTGGTCTGTAAAAATTCATTTAGCGCTCCCATTTTCGTCCCCCCTTTCCACAACAGCATCCAGAATATTGAGAATCGTCATCATAACACAGATCGTTACCCCGATCTCAATAAATAAAATCCCCAAAGCATGCAGCTCGTTGGTATGCTCTGCTTTAAACGGCAGATAACTGTAATCCAGGAAATTGCCGCCGTTAAGCATTGCCAGCCAGCCGGTAGCCGCATAGATGAAGGTCCCGACGCCGGCCAGGACCAGCGAATTTTTTATCGAAATATTGAACGATGCCTGATCGCCCATGATCAGTCTGGATAAAACCACACCGATCGACAGCAGCGCGCCCGCCTGGAATCCGCCGCCGGGTCCGGCCTCGCCGAAAATCAGAACATACACTCCGTAAACCAGAGAAAACGGCACTATAAGCCTGAACGCCGTATCAAGGACTATGCCGCCGAAAGGTTTCTTCATGCGTCCTCATCCTCCTTTTCCGGTCTGCGTCCCATCGTACTGCTGCTCAGCAGCATCACGACTGTCAGCCCGGCCAGAAACATCACTGTAGTTTCCCACATCGTATCGAAGCCTCTATAGTCGGCCAGAAGCCCGGTAACGATATTGGGCGACCCGGTGTCCTGCACGCTGCGCTCGATGTAAATAGGCGTAACATGCTGGTTCGGCGCCGAATTGACATCGCCGATGAACGGCAGATATGTCACAAAGGAACAGAACATCCCTGTGATAACTGCCAGTAAAACTGTTACTAAACCGCGCATTACTTACACCACCTGTCTATTTTCTTCAGCGACACTACAAAATAGATCGTTGAGATCGTGCCGATAACGGCCTCTGTAAAGGCTACGTCAGGCGCGCCCATCATCAGATACAGCAGCACGGCACAGAAACTGAACTCACTGTAAATGACAGCCGCACACAGGATATCCTTGCAGAAAATAACGCAAACAGTAGTAATTATAAGGAATACCAATAACAGTGCTTCAATGATGTAGATCTGCATCTTCCTTATCCTCCTTTGCGTCTTCTTCCAAAGTCCAGACATGATGGCCTGATTTATAGGCCGCCTTGCTCAGAATATGCGTGCCGATCGGATTCCCCAAAACGATCAGCAGGGAAATCAGCAGCAGCTTCACCGAAACTATCGTCATACCTTCATAGATCATCAGCCCGATAAAAGAAAGCATGATACCGAGAGTCTCACTGTTGCCGGAAGCATGCAGCCGGCAGTAAAAATCGGGCAGCCTCAGCATCCCGATAGCCGAAGCCAGTAAAAAGAACGCCCCGCCGGCGAGAAATATCTCGGCGATCAATTCTCGTGCAGTAAGCTCAAACATCATACATCCTTACCTCCCAGATATTTCGCTATGATCACCGAACCGACAAAGCCTAAAATAGCATAAGAAAGGGCTATGTCCACATACATTTCCGGACGTCCGTCCAGATAACCGAACAGAATGATCAAAAGGATCGTATCAGTACCCGTTACACCCAGGCCATTCATCCGGTCGTACACCGTCGGCCCCTGGAAAACACGCTGCAGCATCATACCGATAACAGCAATCACTGCCATCATTATCGCGATAATCATATAATGCATATGCTACTCCCCTTTCAATACCATAAAATCGAATTTTTCACCGAAAAGCTCTGCTACTTTCCGCGGCATAGCCCCGGACAGCAGCCCTTCCGCCGCCCCGTCAGTCAGAGCGTGGACTTCGTAAATCCCCTCCGGCGTTACGTTGATCGTCACCGTCCCCGGCGTCAGCGTAATGGAATTTGCCAGCAGCACCTTCGCCATCGGATTATCTGCCCTGAACACGAAGCTGATCACCTTCGGGTCGATCCTGAGCTCCGGCCGTACCGTCGCTTTGACAACATCGATATTCGCCAGCACCAGCTCTTTCAGAAGCCACATACTGTAGCATAAAAATGCAATCGGCGAAACACCCAGTGCAAAATATTTTTTGGTGCCGTCGGCATTGGGCAAAAGCAGCAGCGGGTAACAGATCCAGGCAACCACCGCGCTGGTGATAAGTCCGTACACGACAAATTTAACTGCAAAATCTCCTGACAGCGCCAGCCAGAAAACAAACATCAGTATCCCCAGGGAAAATAAATGCGTCAGCGGAGACCCCACTATCGTCCGATCTTTTAAAATACTCTCTTTCTCCACAGCAACCACCCTTCTTTTCACAGCAAACTTATTTCAAGCAATACAAATACCGCTTCCACGTCTTTGTGAAACCGGTAGGCAAAGTCTCTATACAATTCTGCATAGATAGCGACAGTTTCAAGACGGGTCGAAATGTCCCGATGTCGTTTTTTGCTTCGTCCTCAGCCCTTCGTACGGCTGATTAGGTTGCAAAGCATCGGAAACAGAACCTCCTGAGACACTGGTCTGCTAATTAGTTTTACAGCATCCCTGGCAAAAGCAAAATCTTGCCCTTATTCTATGTTTTTATTTTTATTTTATATTAGACAAAAATCGCAGAATTCCTGCTATTTTTCAGCAAATTTGCTCAAATAGCAGGAATTTTTTCTAATTGCGACGAATCGCTTATAATTTTATTTCTTTAAAAAGGCATTTCCCCTGCGGCAGCACTCTGCCGGCGATCCGCGCGCCGCGTTCCACATCGGCGGTAAAGCAGACCTCCAAAGTACCTGCTCCTTCAGAGCGCAGAAGCCCCTCTGCAGCCAGAACCGTCTTCGTATCCTGCGCGGTAGCGTCCGCCGGGTCGATCACAGTCACCTCACTGCCAAACTCGCTTTCGATCTCTTTTTGGATAAAAGGATAATGCGTACAGGACAAAATCAGCGTGTCGATGCCGGCCGCCTTCAGCGGCGCCGCATATTCGGCAACAGCAGCCCTGACCTCGGCGCCGTCAAACTGCTCGCCTTCGATCAGCGGCACAAACTTCGGGCAGGCCTGAGGATAGACATCCGCACCGTCATCAGCTGCCAGGATCGCGGCCTTATGCGCACCGCTGTTGATCGTAAATTCAGTGGCAAACACGCCGATCTTTTTCCTGCTGCTGGCGGCAAGTACCAGCTGCGCGCCTTTCGACATCCCCACGATCTCAAAAGCATGGCTGCCTTTAAGTGTGTCCACACCCAGAACAGTCAGCGTGTTGCAGGCAATAACTACCAGCTTTACCCCGCGGCCGTCAAGATAATCAATGATCTCACCTACAAACCGGCGTACTTCAGCTTCACTGCGGGGTCCGTACGGCGTACGCGCCGTATCGCCCACATAAATAAAATCCTCCTGCGGCAGCGCCGCCTGCAGACATTTTAAGACCGACAAACCGCCGACGCCTGAATCCAAAACTCCGATAGGTGCATTTTTCTGCATAATTATCCCTCCAACCCCATTGTTTCCACGCATAAAATTTCACTGAGCTTTATTTATATTATATGCTTTTTTTCATAAAATAGCACACTATATCTGCAAATAATTCTGTGTTACAATAAGAGGGCAACAAGCTAATCAAATCACACTGAAAAGGATGTGCTGCATTTGACCGTCTCTCCTGTCAATTACCATAGCTGGCGCCGCTTTTGGGCACGGATGTTCGATTATTTCCTGATCGGTTTTTTATTTTTGCTTCTGAGCCGTAATTCTATCTTCGCGCTCAACAATATCTTTCTTTACTCGGCGCTACAGCTGATCGTCGTCATCAGCGCTGAAGCCTTTATGCTGGCCCGCACAGGCACTACCGCCGGCAAAAGCTTTCTGGGACTGCGTGTAGTTTCACCGTCTGCGCCGCTGGATTTCAATTTAGCCTGGAAACGTACCTTCTGGGCCTATGTCAAAGGGCTGTGGCTGGGCATCCCGATCATGATGTTCGTCCCCGCTTGGTTTGCGCGGCAGGTGCTGCGTGACAGCGGCTCGACGATCTGGGATCAGGCCTGCGGCACTCATATCGAAGCAGAACCGGTCGGACGGCTGCGCTACATACTGTTCGCCATCGTCTTTTTTATGCTCTTTGCCGCGATCGGCAATTATGAAGTATTTCTGCAGCAAATAGCACAGGGACAATAACCAAAAGGTTATTGTCCCTGTTTTTCATCTGCATTTGCAATTAATTACTTCGCTGTCAGGCCGCCGTCCACGGGAATGATACTACCCGTCATAAAACTGTTGAACGGCGACAGCACCGAGCAGATCACATGCGCGATCTCCAGCGGCTCCCCGACCCGTTCCAGCGGATAGGCCTGCTCCACATCCTCCAGCGTATAACTGCCGTCCGCCTGCTGCAGCTGTTTACCCAGCATCGGCGTCGCCACATCGCCCGGGCAGATACAGTTGACCCGTACCCGCGGCGCCAGATCCAAGGCCAGCGCTTTCGTAAACGCTACGACAGCGCCCTTGGATGCGCAGTACAGCGGACAGCCATAATTGCCATTGATCCCCGCGTCGGAAGCAATGTTCACGATGCTCGCCCCCTCTGCCGCCAGCAGAGGCAGCAAGGTCTGCGTCAAAAAAATCGTTCCTTTGACATTAGTGTCCATGATCGAAAAAAAATCATATTCGGTCACCTTCTCCAAACGGCGTTCCTGATAGATCCCCGCCGCATTGACGATCAGATCAATATTTTCACGCTGCTCGCGCACGTTCTGCGCCGCACTGCGGCAGGCTTCCAGATCTTTAACGTCGCCCTGCACATAATGCACTTTGCCATAAGCGCTCAGTGTGACCGCCGCTTCCGTACCCTTTTCGGCATCACGTCCCAGCAGCCACACCTCGGCGCCGTCTTTCAGCAGCAGCTCGGCCACAGCCTTGCCGATGCCCGACGTACCGCCGCTGATAAAGGCGACCTTGCCTTCACAACCATAGTTCATTAATCTGTACTTCCTTTCTTCAGAGCCGGCGGCAGCTGCAGCACTACGCTGGTCGCTTCGCCGGGTATACTTGTCATTGCCAGTTCGATACCGTGACGTTCGCTGATCTGCTTCGAGATCGCCAGCCCCAGACCGCTGCCGCTCTTATTCGTTTCGCCCCGCGTTTTATAAAAACGGTCGAACACATGGGGCAGCTCTTCCTGCTTCACGCCGCAGCCGTGGTCAGTTACCGTCAGCCTGCTGCCGAGCAGAGTAACTTCGATTTTACTCTGTTCCGGTGAAAATTTGATGCTGTTGTCCAAAAAGATCAGCAGCATCTGCCGCAGCCGTCCATAATCGCCTTCAATGATATAGACAGGCGTGTCCAAGGACAGTTGGATAGTAATATTTTTCTGCTGTCCCAGCCGCTGGCTGCTGCGCACTACGTCCTGTACCACATCGCATAAATTCACAGGTTCCTTTTCGATCGGGAAATCCGTATTCTGCAGCCGTGACAGATCCAGCAGATCGTTGATCAGCCGCTGCAGGAACAAAGTTTCCGCCAGCATCTGCCGGTGGTAATCCTCGACCTCCTGCGGCTCGGTGACTATCCTGTCACACAGCGCTTCCAGCGAACCGCGGATGACCGTCACCGGCGTTCGCAGCTCATGGGAAATATTCGCGATAAAATCACGGCGCAGCTGCTCCAGCTTTTTACTGGCCTGATCTGCTTCCAGCAGTCTTTCGCCCAGTCCGTCCAGCGTTTGGGCCAGCTGCCCGATCTCATCCTTCTGGTCGATATTGCAGCGCTCCGTATAATCATGCTCCGACATCTTTTCAGCGACCAGCCGCATCTTATTGAGTGGTTTGGTAAACTTCCACGAAAAAAGCATACTCAGGACAAACACCAGGATCATCGCCACGACGCACGATAAAATCAGAATCCTGATCCCCTCCCAGGCAGCTTCGCGCATGCCCTGTACCGGCGAATGCAGCAGCACCACAGCTCTGACTTTGCCGCCGGCATCGCTGACAGGCACGCCTACCGTGACCACCAGCTCGCCCAGTACGGGATTAATCTCCTCCATGACAAAGTTCTGTCCGGTAAAGCCCTGTTCCACCGCTCTTTTGATTTCCGGCGACAGAGCGTTATAGTCAAAATCACTGGCAGGTTCGGCTATATCCTCCTGCTGACGCATCAGCATCCGCTTATGTCCGTGCATCATACCGTGCTGTTCGGGCAGTGCGCCGGCGTCCTCACGGTGCATTTTGACATTTTTATTCTCATCGACCACCCACACGTTTTCCATCGTGATATTGTCGATATAACGGATGAAACGGCTGCTGCCGATACCGCCGTAACGGTTCTGCAGCCGCGACATATTATCCTGCAGTACCTCGGCGATCTTCGTTGCCCGCACCTGCATCTCTTTCTTTTTCAGATCCAGCGTATGCTTGCCGAAAAAATGCATAAAGGTGCCGCCCACGACCAAAGCAAAAATCAGCAGTACCGCTGCAAAATACAGCGTCAGCTTCCAGGCGATTTTATTGCGCATGCTCTTTCTCCTCGAAACGGTAGCCTACGCCCCAAATGGTCTTGATCTCCCACTCCTCGTGTTCAAACTTATCCACCTTGGCCCGCAGGCGCTTGATATGTGAATCCACAGTCCGGCTGTCGCCGAAATAATCGTAACCCCAGATACTGTCCAGCAGGTTCTCACGCGAAAACACCTTACTGCTGTTTTTAGCCAAAGTCCACAGCAGCTCTACTTCCTTTTTCGTCAGCGTTACGTCCGCGCCGCCGATCGTGACCAGATATTTGTCCAGATCGATCACAAGATTGCCGACGCTGTACAGATTCTGCTGCTCGGCTTCGCGCGGCTGGACCCGGCGCAGGATAGCGCGGACACGCGCCATGACCTCGCCTGCTGAAAAAGGTTTCAGGATATAATCATCAGCGCCGATATCCAGCCCCATAATCCGTTCAAAATCTTCACCGCGGGCCGTGACCATAATGATCGGCACCATCGACCGGCGGCGCAGCTCACGGCAGACCTCGAACCCGTCCAGCTTCGGCATCATCACGTCCAGCAGTACCACGTCGATATTTTTTTCATGCTGCTCAAACAGCTCCAGCGCCTGCTGTCCATCCAGAGCCACCAATGGCTCGAAACCCTCTTTGCGGGCATAATTTGCTAAAATAGAAGTTATCTGCTGATTATCGTCAGCAATCAAAATTTTATTCATCGCTGCACCTCGTAAATGTATTATTACCATTATATACTTATTTTGGCATACGGGGATAAATTATTCTCCGCACAGCTCAGCTCCCTGTAAGTATATTATAAGGTCCGCACTTGTCTGCAATCAATATAACACAAAGATGTGTCAAAAAAATGTTTATCCGCAAAATTTATCTGCGGGCATAGCAAAACCCCCGCCGCCTTATGGCAGCGAGGGTTGCAGTTTATCCGTTCAGTTTCAGGCAATGTAGGATTTGAGCATCCACAGCAGTTTTTGATATTCCCCTAAATAATCATTGAACTGGTCCGCAGTCACACCATCGCCGGCAGCATCTGCCAGCTCCACGATCTCTTTGGTATCCCTGATCCAGTATTCCACATCGGCGATCAGCCCCTGCACAGTTTCTTCCGAAGAAATCGGCTTATCTGCCAGTTCCTTGATCGTTGCCAGCGCCAAAGCCTCTTTCATATTGGCGACCGGCGCCTGACCAACTGCCAGCAGCCGTTCAGCTACCGCGTCGATGATCTCGGCAGTCTGGTCATACAGCTCCTCCAGCTTTGCATGCAGAGTGAAGAAGCTGCGCCCCTTCACATACCAGTGCAGATTATGGAGCTTGATATAAGCGACTTCCTGATTGGCAAGATAAAGATTCATTTTTTCATATAATTTTTTAGACATGATAGATTCCTCCTAAAGATTTATAAATTCTGTTATTTTCAGTATCGGCCGGATAATCAGCCGTTTTGGACCTGCTCGTAATTAGCCGCTACCGCTTTCCAGTCGATAACATTGTAGAAAGCCTGCACATAATCGGCGCGCAGATTTTTATATTTCAGGTAGTAAGCGTGTTCCCAGACATCGATGCCCAGGATCGGCACGAAACTGCTGCCTTCGATGATCGGGTTGTCCTGGTTCGGGCTGGCAGACAGCAGCAGTTTGCCGCCGGCAGCCGCAGACAGCCAGGCCCAGCCTGAACCGAACTGCCCTAACGCCAGCGCGCTGAGCTGTTCCTTAAAAGCGGCAAAGCCGCCGAATTCTCTGGTCAGTGCCTGCGCCAGCGCGCCTTCCGGTTCACCGCCGCCGTCAGGGCTGATAGTCGAAAAATACAGGTTGTGGTTATAATAACCGCCGCCGTTATTTCTGATAGCTTTACGCAGACCGCTGTCAGCGATACTGTCCAGGTTTGCCAGCAGCTCGGTGATATCCCGTCCTGCCACGCCGGCTTTTTCGGCTGCGTCATTCAGGTTTTTAGTATACGCCGCATGATGCTTGGAATAATGTGTTTCCATCGTCAATGCGTCGATATGCGGTTCTAATGCCCCATAAGCATAAGGCAGCTGATATTGTTGATACATATAGATCCTCCTTTGGCCAAAAGCTTTGGCTCATCGCAGTTTATTTTCGTTTTAGTTAGCTCTGGCTAACCTTTGATTTAATTATACACTACTCTCTTTATAAAAACAAGTCTAAATTGATTTTAATTATCAATTACTTTATTTACATAATTCAAAAATATTTTCCATTGACCCGTAAAGCCTGCTGCCAGGCGCAGCTGCTTCTGAAAAAATGCATGGAAAAATCTGTAAGCATTCCTTGAAAAGAGCTAAATTGCTTTCTTCCTGCCAAACATGCTAAAATAAAAATGTCAGAAAAAAGTCTGTAAATCGTCATAATTTTGACATAAGTTTACTCTACAATAAGCTTACAAGGTCAAACGAACCTCAAATCACAATCTTAAAGGAGATGTTGTTATGATAAAAACTTCCTGGAAAAAATCCCTTGTTATCGCCGGTGTCCTCACCGCCCTGTGTGCTTCCGCTGCTTTTGCGGCCGAGCAGACCGCTACTAAACCCAGCATGCGCGAGCGTGTCGGCACGATTCTGCACCACGACGAAGGCGACAATTATCCCGACCGTCCCTACCATATGGAACGCGGCCGTCACTGGGGCGGCCCCATGCACCCCGGCCCGCAGCTGACTGAAGAGCAGATCAAAGAACGCGAAGCCAGACGCGCCGAATGGGAAAATATGACCCCCGAAGAGCGCCAGCAGGCCCATGCCAAATGGCGTGAAGAACGCATGAAAAATATGACGCCCGAAGAAAAAGAACGCTTTGAACAACGTGAAAAACAGCGTGAAGAATGGCGTAAAATGACTCCTGAAGAACGCCAGAAAGCCCGTGAAGAAGCACGCGCCAAATGGGACAGCATGAGTGATGCCGAAAAAGACGCTGCCCGCGAGCATTTCCGCAGCTATTACCATGCCGGCGGCGGGCACTACTATGAAGGCCACCGCAAATACCGCCACCATAAAGGCGAATACCGCGGCGAGCACAGAGGCAGCTATGGCGACGGCCGCACCGAATGCCCTAACTCCAACTGCCCCTGGTAAACTGTCATATTCAAATTATAAAAAGTACAAGCCGTATGCGATCGCATACGGCTTGTTTTTATGCATTTTTGACAATCAGTACGGGTATTTTCGCGTGCGACGAAACTTTTTGACTGACACTTCCCAGAAGAAATTCTGCTACGGTCCCCAGCCCGCGGTTGCCGATAACGATCATACTGCAGCCCCATTCCTCTGCTGCCAGCAAAATCTGTTCCGCTGCATTGCCGTCTCTGATCTCACACTCCAACGGTATCCCGGTATCAGCAAACTTGTCCTGCACATGTTTTATTATCACGTTCCCAACATTTTCCAGCAATTCCTCAGTTTGATGAACCATTTCCGCCTTAAATTGAGCAAGCAGTGTCGGGCTCTTACTAAAAGGTTCTACGACATATACAACAACTACTTCACTATCAAGCTTTTCAGCCAATTCCACACCATATTCCAAAACCTCAAAAGCAGTTTTAGAACCATCAACAGGAATCAAAATTTTTTCTCTCACAATACTCACCGCTTTCTTAACTTCATCGATACAGCAACAATATCCTTGCTGTATCGATATGCTTCCTTATCAGCTTGGGGATTGATCGCTATCAATGGCACCTGACGTTCATATATCGAACCATGCGTGCGTACAGCTTCTGTTTCCAGTCTTTCACCCGGCACTTCTCCAAAGGCACAATCCTTACCTGCCAGCAGAATATAATCGCCGATGCCTTCCTGAGGCAACCGGAATTCTTTTGCACCCTCTGCACTGGTTAAAATGCGCTCTACTTCCGGCGTCGCCGCTGCCAGTTCCAAAAAAGGCTGCGGCTCCTGCCCCGTTTCTAAAAACACATATAAGATACCGCCCTCCTGGTAAATATGGTTTTCTACATACCTGTCTTTCAACGGCGGCAGGCAATACAAGCGTAACCCGGCCCGATCGGCAACCGCCTGGAAATTGACCAGTTTTCTTTTCTGATTCATACCATGGTCGGCTGTAATATAAATACGCCGCTCGGGATCAGCCAGGTGAATCTTTTTTACATACTCGTTAATATAGCGGATCTGTGTCTCTGCTTCGGGAGTTCCGGGTCCGTAATGGTGAAAAACAAAATCATTGGTCGTACAATAAAGAAAATCCGGCTGTTCTTTTTCGATACAGGCCAAAGCTGCCTGCATGATCCATTCAGTACTTTTGGGGTCCTGCACCTGCGGCGGCATTGCCAGCCCCAGTTTATCCAGCAGTACCTCGTCCGGAGACTGCACACTGATGCCAAGATCCGCTCCGTCGCCATAAACTCCCAAAACCTTACCTTTGACTGTCAGCAGCGCTGTCTTTTTATGGGCCTGCTTATAAGCCTGTAAAATAGTCCGGGCCTGCATTACTCCTCGTTCCTCGATAAACCCCTCCGCTTTCGTCAGTGGATCATAGTAATAATTACCTACGACCTTCGTTGCTTCGGGAAACCTTCCAGAGAGGATACAGGCGTGGTTGACATTCGTCACCGAAGGTATCGCACTCAAAACAGTAGTGGTGAATCCCTGTGCTGCTGCCAGTTTAAAGATATCCGGCGCTGTTTTATCTGTCAAATATTCCGGAGCGCAGCCATCAATCACTAAAATCATCATTTTATCCATTGTCATCATGCTCCTTTCTTTGATATTTTCATTCTAGCACCGTTCTTTACTATTGAAAAATATGAATAAAATGATAATATAATAAGTAAACACTTATATAAGATAGGAGTTTTGCACATGAGTACAAGAAGGCTGGAGATATTTGTTGCAGTCTGCCGTTCCCTGAACATGAGCAAGACCGCTCAAAGCCTCTTCATTTCTCAATCATCGGTCAGCCAGGCCATCACTGCACTGGAAAAACACTATAATGTCATTCTTTTTGAACGGCTCAACCACAAGCTTTACCTGACCGAGGCCGGTAAAAACCTGCTTTTTTTAGCGCAGCAAGTACTGGACAGCCTGGAGCAACTGGAAGCCCGTATGCACACCAGCGCAGGGCAAACCTCTCTGCGTCTGGGGACAAGCGCGACTATCGGCAGCTGTCTGATCCACCCGCTGCTGCAAACTTATTACCGTAAGTATCCTGAAGCCAGGCTCAGCGTAGAAATGAACAACAGTAAAAAACTTGAAAAAAAATTACTGAATGCCAAATTAGACCTGGCAATAATGCAAAAAACACAACATTCGCCGCACCTGGAATATCTGCCTTTGCTGACAGATGAACTAGTTGTCATTTGCTGGCCGCATCACCCGCTGGCAGGTAAAAAAGTGCCCTTATGCGCTTTAAAGAACGAAGCTTTTATTACCCGCGAACAAGGCAGCGGCACCGAACTTTTATTAGAAGCTGCTTTCGCTGAAAAAGGGCTCGCCTTACAAACCAACTGGATCTGTAATGAAATAGGCGCTGTTAAAAACGCCGTTTATCATCAGGCCGGGCTAGCAGTCATTTCAAAATTTCTGGTACAGGAAGAACTGGCAAGCCAACGCCTGTCGACGATCGATCTGACTGACCAGATTTTCATGCGCCAGTTTGAACTGGCCTATCATCAGGATAAGCTCCGTAATCTGCCCTTCAAACAATTTGTTTCTTTCTGTACTGAGCTGGGCGATCATGGTTTTAAGCAATTATTGCTGGCCGATACTTAGTCCGAATCAACTTTGAACACATATAAAAGAGACTGCACGTAAGTGCAGTCTCTTTTATATTCCGCTTTATTCCTTTTCCTCATAGATCGTATAGCCGTTCTTGCCTTTGTCCTTTGTCTGATACAAAGCCTTATCTGCTTTTTCATACAGCTTGGCAAAGCTTCTGCCATGCTGCGGCGCTAAAGCTATCCCTACGCTGACAGACATTTTCCAGCAGCTGCCGCTGTCCTCACAGATAGTGTCAAGCTTCTGGCACAGGCGGGCCGCTTTGCGGCGGGCGCCTTCCTCATCCGATATTGTCCCGAAAACCACAAACTCGTCACCGCCGATACGGCCGATGATATCGTCCTCACGACAGAATTTTTTCAGCCGTTCCACGAACTCCCGGATACAATAATCGCCGAAAATATGGCCGTGCAGATCATTGGCCTGCTTAAAATTATCCAGATCGATGATAAAAAAGCTGTAGCTGCCCTGCAGCTTGCCGCACAAAACCCCATCGATGATCCTTTCCGTCGCCTTTTTCGTATAAACGCCGGTCATCTCATCTGTGGAAGCCTTTCTTTGTGTTTCCAGCTCCTTGCGTTTCTCCTCGTCGATATTTTTACGGTAAGTAAACATATGCACTGACTTATCAGCTTCCGAATAAAAAATATAAGCGTCGATCCGCATCCAGAAATAATCGCTGCCGTTTTCTGTTATCATAAATTCATACTGCAGATAATTATTGCCGGCCTTAAAATGCCGCATCACATTTTCGATACTGAACGTCGCCACATAGCCGGCCCGGTATTCTTCCAGCAGCTGCCTGTCGGCCACAGCCTGCAGAAATTCCTCATAGGGCAGGTCTTTAGCGCCCATAGCCTCAAAATACAGCTCAGTCTTTTTGCTGGCTGCCCTGTTTTTAGTGATGTTCAATTCATAAATATTATCATAGATCTGCTCGGTCGCTTCCTTGAACAGCTCCTGCCGTTCTTCCAGCAGCTTCGTCATCCGCACGTTGAACTTTCTGATCACCGAAGTGATAGTCAGAATAATCAGCAGGATCACCACCGAAATCAAAACTACCGTTTCCAGCATCTTTTCATTCAGCTCCGCCAGTAATGCGCCGGTATCCTGCTTTACCAGCAGATACCACGACAGATCGGGGATATAGCGGACGACCAGATAGCTTTTTTCGTTATTCTGCACATCGCCCGGCATCCAGATATCCCAGTTGGTCCTGCCGTTTTTCCATTCCAGGATCTCGCTGCGGATATCTTCGCTGTCATTGACCTTGAACCAGTCCGCCGTCTGATGACCATTATAAAGGCTGGAAACTTCGATCTCGCCTTTTTCATTGATCAGATATGTCGCAACGTCGTATTCCTTTTCATATTCCTGCAGCAGGCCTTTGATATAGTCAACATTTACACCCACGCCCACGACGCCGATCACCGCACCGTTAGCGTCCTTGATCTTGCAGTCGACAAACAGCGTGATCCTGTTGTCAGCACCTGCTACTTTATCATTATCAATGTTAAGAGTATATTCTTCACCGCTCTGCAGAACCTTATAATACCAGGTCTCTTCCGGTCTATCCATATCCAGCCTGCGATCCAGACCGTTAAAATTATAATAATTATTGGTAGACGCAGAAACAAGGAACACCGAATCATACCCGTATTTAACTTTATAAGCCATCAGATATTTACTGATAGTTTCCTGGTAACCGGCCTCCTGATAACGGCTGCCCTCTTCCTCCAGCAGCTTGATCAGCAGGCTGTCGTGCGCCATCGTCTGCGAGATATTCACCGGCCTGGTCAGCAGCGTCGACAAACGGTAATAAATACCTTCCGAGGCCAGCGAGGAGACCTGTTTGATCTTCACCAGTGAAGCATTATAATTAGCGCGGTAGCTCAAAGTCGCGATCAGAGCGAAACCAACCAGCAAAATCACACTGACGAGTAAATTAGTTTTTAATAAGATATTATTTTTCATTGCCAGCTGCCTTCTATTTTCCATTATTATCTATAATAAATATAATCATTATATTAAGTTACTATTTTTATTATATTCCAAAAGATTTTTACTGGCAATCTTTAAATTGTAATATTAAATAAATACTTGTTTTTGGTGAACTCTTTTTCCGGCTCATACTTTCCCAAACCTTGTGCCGCCAGCGCCCGCACAAAAAAATCCCACCGCCATGCAGCAGTGGGAGCGACAGACCCTTTTCAGACCGTCGAGAACAACGGCCAGTACCTGATGAACAAATAACCGACGACTGTGATCAGCAGTACGCTGCACAGCGACAGCAGCAGCCCGTTTTTAAACAGCTCGGCCGGGTCCAGCCCATAGCTGACCGGGATAGCCCTGATCGATACCGGCAGCACATAGGCGCTGTTGAAGGCGACGATCGCCACGAACAAATACGGGATCGGGTTCAGCCCCAGCGCCTGCGCAATACTCTGCACTACAGGCACGGCAATGGCGGCCGCCGCCGTATTGCTGGAAATCTCGGTCAGCACCGTCGAAAACAGCGTAAAAGCAAACACCGTTTCCAGACCGCCAGTCAGCGGCAGCAGCGTGATCGCCTCAGCCATTTTCAGGGCCGCGCCGGTTTCCGTCACCAGACTGCCCAAAGCCAGGCCGCCGGCAAATAAAAACAGCATGCCCCACATAACGCCCTTTTCCGCAAATTCCCAGGTCAGCAGGGCCTTGCCGTCCTCATCCTCGAAGGTGAAAGCCAGCAGCCCCATGATCAGAAAGACATACGCAGGCTTCAGCGCCGGCAGCCACCCGGCGTACAGCGGCCGGATAAAAGCCAGCAGTGTCGCCGCGACAAACAGCACCAGGCTGATTTTTTCGCCCAGCCGTATCGTGCCCAGCTGCGCGTACATTTCCTTAAAATATTCGCTGGTACCAGCCAAGCGCTTTACCGGCACCGGCAAATGGAACAGGAAAAACAGATTCAGCAGCAGGACCAGTACCAAAAGCGGCAGAAAACGCACCACCCAGTCGATATACATAAATTCCTGTCCTGTCAGCTTCTCCAGATAGCTGATCGCCACCAGGTTCGCCGCCCCGCCCAAAGGCGAGCCGAAGCCGCCGATGCCCGCGCCCCAGACGATCGCCAGCAGGATCGGCACTGCCAGCTTACTGTTTTTGATGTTTTCCTCGCCAATAAACTGCAGCATGGATACCGCTACCGGTACCAGGATCGTACAGACAACCACATTCGGCAGAAAGATGGACAGTACCGTCGCTACCAGCAGCCAGACTGCTATCTGCTGCCGCAGTGACGTGCCGATACAGCAAAGGGTCTTGATCGCCAGCCGCTTGTCGAGTCCCGTCGTCGCCCAGGTCAGGCAGACCAGATCAGCGCCGAACAGCAGCACGATGATCTCAGAAAAATACTGACTGATAACGTGCTGCATCGGGATCAGGTCAAACAATGCGTTGACACCGATCGGCACGAACGCCGTCACCGAAATATTGACCGGCCGCAATATCCACCACAGCGCCATCCAGACCGTCGTCCCCAGCGCCGCAGCCGCTTTGAAGCCAAAGAACCATTCCAGCAGCAGTATCGTCAAGCCGAAGCTGAGCGGTCCCAGCAATACCGCTACGCTGTGCAGGCGGCGCTTGCGTTTACTTCCGTACATAACCCCATCCCCTTCTTGCTCTCAAACTATTTTTATTGTAGAATGGTGGTATAAAAAAGTAAAATACTATTTCTTTGTTATTATAATAAGAATTTCTTATATTTTTTAGAGGTGAGCTATGGATTTTGAATTTTACCGTAATTTTATCACCGTCGCCGAAACAGGGAACCTGACCACAGCTTCCAAAAAACTGGCCCTGGCCCAGCCGGCCCTCAGCGCCCAGATCAAAACTCTGGAGCACTATTACGGCGCCAAGCTGATCCAGACTGCGCGCGGCAAACGCCAGCTGACCCTGACCGAAGCCGGGGAAGCCTTCCTGGGCAAGGCCCGCCAGATCTGCCGCACCGAAGAAACCATCCTTTTAGATATGCAGAGCTTCAATAAAAAAGCTTCCGGCACACTGCGCTTCAGCGTTTCGCCTGCCAAAAGCACCTTTTTCATCAACACTTATCTGCGTCCCTTTGCGGCCGCCTATCCCGAAATCTGCTTCCAGTTCCGGGAAGAAGCCGTCAGCGCCCAGACCAGACATATTGCGGAAAACAGCAGTGATTTTGCCTTTGCCAACGCGCCGCTGCCGTCACCGCAGCTGTTTGCCGCCCACAAAACGCAGAAAGAATATTTTTACGCCGTTTACAGCCCGCAGGCAAACTGCGGCCTTGACCCACAGCAGCCGCTGACGCCGAAACAATTACAGAATATCCCTGTCTGCTGTAACTTCGGCTGCTACAGCCTGCTGCGCAAAGCCTGCCTCAAGCACGGCTTCATGCCCAAGATCCGCTTTATCGCCACCACCAATACTGCCGCACTCGCTTTCGTGCAGGACGGCAGCGGCATCGCCATCGTTTCCGCCGGCGGCAGGGACGACTTCCCCCAAGGGTTGCTGCAGCAGCAGCTGGCTGATGATGAACTGTATTTTGAGCAGACGCTGTTCTGGTCCAAAAAAGACCGGCTAAGCGCCACCGCCCAGCTGTTTTTAGACTTTTACCTGGCGGCAGCCAAGACTGACCGCCACTGATCATCAGGATTTGCGCATAAAAAAGCCTTTATGACAAAGTCATAAAGGCTTTTATTATTACGATTTACAGCTCGTACCCAAACAGGACACCCTTACCGCCGGCTTTTTTCACCTTGTACATGGCCTGATCAGCTTTGAGCAGCAGCTCCTCCGCCGTCCTCCCGTCCTCGGGATAACGCGCCACGCCGATACTGACATTGCAGAATACCTCGCCCCTTTTCAGCCGCCAGGGCTGGGCAAACCGCCGATGGATAAAGCTGGCCAGATTCCGGATATTGGCTTCCGTTTTATCGCCATCGATGATCGCGATGAACTCATCGCCGCCGTTGCGGTAAATAGCGTCATGCAGCAGCGGGATACCGGAAAAGAACTGTCCCAGCTGCACTAAGAACTCGTCCCCCGCTTCGTGACCAAAGGTATCGTTGATCTTTTTAAAGCCGTCGATGTCAAAAAACAGCAGATAACCTTCGCCGCCCTCCTGCGTTTTATCGATCCGGCGCTCGCACTCCTTCACCAGCATCCGGCGGTTCGGCAGGTTCGTCAGCGAATCATAATTGGCCAGATACTCGACCAAAGCTTCGTTGCGCTTATTGTCAGTGATATCGGCACTGCTCACCACATGGGCCAGTCTGCCGTCCACCCAGCGGAACGCCGCGCTGAACACCCTGAACCAGGAACCGTCGAAAGGCCGCTGATAATCCCAGGAATAGATCTTCGTCGGTTCACCGTTCTCATCGATCAGCTTTTGCTGCGGGCAGAAAGCACAAGGCCCGTTTTGACCCGGGAACAGCACCTCCCAGCACTTGCGCCCCAAAAACTGCGAAATACCGCCGTACGGGGCCGCCATAGAACGATTGGCATATAAAATATCATGGGTATGGAAATCGTTGACATAAATATCTATACCTGTATTATCCAAAATGCTTTCCAGCGAATTTTTGGCAAAAGTCAGCTTGTTCTGATAGACCCGCACCCCGATATACCGGCCAAACATCGACAGCACTGTCTTCAGCAGCTGCTGCGTGCCTGTCGGCGGCATCGGCCGGGCCGACTGCTGTACAAATACCAGCAGCCCGTAGATCTGCAGCGTTTCATCGACTACTGAAGCCACTACCAGCGACTGCGCCGCAAACAGCTCCAGCAAAGCATTTTCAGCCGCACTGTCCTTTTGTCCACCCTCCAGCCAGACAAAGGTTTCCTGAGCCAGATAGCTGCGGTAAGCAGCGTCGACCGCATCGATCGGAAAACTGCCCCGCAAAGGCAGTTCCTTACGCAGACAGCGTTCTTTCAGATGCAGATGGTTGTACTGGTCCAATTCATAGATCAGCCCGCCGTCAAAATCAAAAGCAGAACAGAGCTCCGCCAGAGCCCTGTCGATGACTCCGGTATCCACCTGCTTGCCGCCCAGTAATTCAGCTAAAGATAAAACGAGAGTATCACCCGATTGTACCATTGCAGCCACCTTCTATCCATACATTTAAAATACTTCGATATTATTATATACTTTGCTGATTTTATTCTATCATATTTATTATTTTTATCAACTGTAATTTATATTCTTTTAGGCAATAAAATTATTATATTACTCAAAAAAAGCAGCCGCTCCCTTTCTAAGGCAGCAGCTGCTTGCAGGATGATTTAAAATTTTCAGCCGGGCATCATTTCCAGAACGGATAGGTGCTCAGGACCACGACCAGCCCCAGCACGATAAAATCGGCGGCTCCCAGCGGCTCGCGCGGCATATTTTTATAAGTATTGCTGCCGAAACCCTTCAGCTCCATACTCAGCGCCAGCGTTTCGGACTTGGCCACCGCCCGCATGACCAGCGGCCTGATGACCACGACATACGAAAGCAGGCGTTTCACGCAGTTGCCCCGATTGGAATAACCGCGGCAGGACTGAGCATCCAGCGTGATCTCGCTGTCAGCCAGAAAATTAGGCACGAAACGCAGCGCCGTCGTCAGCATAAAAGCATATTCACAGGGCAGGTGGAAACGGTCCACCAGCGTCTGGGCAATATCCTGGATACGCGTCGCCGCCAGCATACACAAAAACGCCATCGTCATGACCAGCATCCGCAGGCCGCCCGTCAGCGCCACCTCCAGCGGCGAACCGAACAGCAGCTGGAACAGGATCATCAGCCCGGTGAACACCGCCAAACCGCCGATCGCCGCCATCGTCATGCGGTCGCGCTTGATCGACAGCAGTAAAGCCAGCTCAAAAACCAGGATCGTCGCCACCGCCTTGACCGGCAGGATAAAGACCCACGCCGTCACAGCAATAGTGACAATGATTTGAGTAAACGCACTGATCCTCATCAGTCCTCAGCTCCTTTCCGCACCAACAGGCGGCAGAACTCCTCGGGTGTCGCCGCCGTAAAACCCAGACTGCCCGCCAAAGCAGCCGCCGTCGGCCGGCGCAGGCCCCATTCCTCCACAGCATACGCACCGCCGAACAGCTCCGTCGGCGTACCGTCATACACCAGGTCGCCGTCCTTCAGGACAATGGCCCGCTTCGCATAACGGCGCACCACGTCCATATCATGCGAGATCAACACGATCGTGATCCCCTTTTCTTCGTTCAGCGTCTGCAAATACTGCATCATCCGCTCCTTCTCGATCGCATCCTGACCGTTGGTGATCTCGTCTAAGATCAAAGTACGCGGATTGAGCGCCAGCGCCGACGCCACACCCAAACGCCGCTTCTGCCCAAAAGACAGCAGACGCGGATACGCACCCGCCAGCTCGGCCAGCCCTGTAGCCGCCAAAGCTGCCTCCACCTGCTTTTTGATCGTTTCTGCCGTCAGCTTTTTAGCCCTCGGCCCATACGCCACTTCATCAAAAACCGTATCTTCCAAAATCTGCAGATCCGGGTTCTGGAATACATAACCGATCTTATCAGCCAGGTCGGCCGGCTCATAATTGACGATATCCTCGCCGTCTACCAGCACCTGCCCGCTGCGGGGATGCAGAAGCGCCATGAACAAACGGCTCAGCGTCGTCTTGCCGCTGCCGTTATGGCCCAAAAGCGCCACAAACTCGCCATCACCGATCGTGCAGGCGATATCGTTCAGTACCGGCAGACCCCTGCGGTAAGCAAAATTGACCTCTTTAGCCTCCAGCATCAGGCGTTCCCCCCTTCAAAACCAAGCAGCTGTAATTCCGCAGCCGCCTCTGCCTCAGTCCGCCACTCGCCCAAAGTGATGCCGAAACGGCGCTCGACGCCCAGCTTCACCTGCCATAGCGCAGGCACCAGCGGACGCAGCTCCTCGTCCTCATACATCGTCCGCGCCGCAGCGGCAAAGGTATCAGCCGTTACCAGCTGCCCCTCCTTCAACACTACCATGTCCGTCACATAAGGCAGCAGATAGTCCACCCGGTGCTCAACTACGATGATCGTCGTGCCGTAACGCTGATGGATCGCATATAACAGCTCATACAGCGAATGGGCCCCGTCCGGGTCCATCGCCGATACCGGCTCATCCAGCACAATGATCTCGGGATGCACCGCCAAAGTAGCCGCCAGCAGCAAACGCTGGCGCTGCCCGCCCGACAGCTCGTCCAGCTGATAGCTTTCGCGCCCCGGCAGCCCCACGTCCTCCAAAGCCTTACGGGTACGCTCCGCCACCTCCTCCGGCGCAAAACCGTGATTCAGTAAACTGAAAGCAACTTCCTCGCCCGCGGTCAGCGAAACCAGCTGGCTTTCGTAATCCTCCAGCATCAGCCCCACGCGCATCGCGATATCCGACACCCGGCGGCCTTTAGTCGATTCGCCCAGCACCTGCACATCACCGCTGTAACGTCCGCCCATATAAAAAGGCACGATGCCCGTCATCGCCTTGCACAAAGTAGTTTTTCCCGCGCCGCTGGGGCCGGCCACCACAGTGAACGAACCCTTTTTGATCTCCAGGTCGATATCCTGCAGCACCAGCTCCGATTTATTATAAGCAAAATAAAAATTTTCCAGCCTGATAACGCTCTCCATCATTCATCGTCCTCCTGCACAAAAAACAGCTTCCGCACCGGCCCGAACAGCAAAAAGGTGATCATGCCGTTCAGCGCGCCCACGATCGCCACCACCGGCAGCATGGCATACAGCCAGACATGCAGCGGCAAGCCCAGAACGATCTTCAAAATGAAAGTAAACACACCGCCGCTGGCCATAGTTGCCAAAAATCCCGTCACCAGGGGGCGCATCTTCCACTTGCCCAACCCGCAGCGCAGCATCGCCTTGACCAGGATGCAGCAGGTGATCGCCCCCGAAAGTTCGCTGGCGATATTGCCCAGCGGAAAAGCCGACTTCGACGACGGCACCAGCGTGATGCCCGCAATAAAACCGATGCCCACAGCCTGCGACAGCGTCGGATTCGTCAGATTGATAACGATAGAATACATGGCGATCGTCCAGTTCGGCGTCACGCCGCCCACATTAGGGCTGACCGTATGCAGAATGATGCCGATAGCAAACAGCATCGCCGTGATCGCTACCCAGCGGTAGCCGTCCTGCATTGGTTTAACTTCGATCAGGTCCACCAACGGCAGCCTGGTATTTTTTTCTTTATCCATAATATAAGCCTCCTTCAAATCGGGCAATAAAAAAAGCCCTTCATCCCCATGTAGGGACGAAAGACACAACTTTCGCGGTACCACCCTGCTTGACCGATTAAGGTCCGCTCGCTAAGATACGGGCCGCAGCCGATATCCCCTTCCTTGGTAACGGGCGAAGCATCCCGACGGCGTCTACCCCCTTGCGGGCTCAAGCCGTATCTTAAAGGTCCATTCACCCTGCCGCCAAACGCCGGACTTGCACTGTCACCGGCTCGCTGAGGTCCGCTTGGCAAAGCTACTAATCCTCATCATCGATCAAATACTTATGAAATTACTTTAAAGTGTAGCACCAGCGGCAAAAGTTGTCAATAAGCGCGCGTGTATACATAGCGGCAAGCACCAAAAGCTAAAAATATACTTGTAATTTTGCGCCGGCAGGAGTAAGATATTTTATGTAGTGGGGACGTAGCTCAGCTGGGAGAGCGTACGGTTCGCATCCGTAAGGTCGAGAGTTCGATCCTCTTCGTCTCCACCATTATATTGAAAGTAAAGAAGCCGCTGAATATTCAGCGGCTTTTGTGGTATTCATAGTCAATTTATACATATAAACTCAGATGTTTTCCTCTTTATTTAACAAATATGTTATAATTAAATTTAAATATTATGTTAAAATTTGATAATTATAGGAGGCTTTTTTATGAGAATGACTTCATTCGTTGTAACTATAGGAGATTTTTTCCTAATGGAAACAACAGAAAAATTCCCCGTAACACATCAGAAATATGTTATACCAAAATACCAAAGAGAGTACAAATGGACAACAGAAAAAGTTAAAACATTAATTACAGACATAAATAATCGAGATAAATTTTTAGGTAATATAATTCTAAACAAAGTATCTAACTATTATGAGATAGTTGATGGTCAACAAAGAATAACTACAATACTACTTATTCTGATCGCCCTATTCAATAAAAATAAATTAGGTTCAGGTACAGGATTAAGTGAAGAACAAAGAGAACTTCGTAGATATTTAATAAAAAACGACCACCCTATACTAGAAAATGAATCCATTGGTGAATACATCAATTTTACTTCTAACAACGAAATTCAGCTTTCTATTAATGATGCAAATGATATATATTATCAAAAATCAACATTTGAAAAAATATATGGCTCTATTATTGAACAAATTAATAGTATTAATGATTTAATTAGTTTTCAAAAGAAAATTTTAGATTGTCAAATACTTGTATTAATAGGCTTAGGTCAAACCGGCCAAAATGACTCTATTGAAGATATATTCATGGATATAAATTTCAAATCACAACTTTTAGATGTTGCTGATATTTTTAAAGGTTACTGTTTTAAAAACTATGCCGCTATATTTCATAATGAATTAAAACAACAATGGACAATCATAAGAAAGTATATTAAAGAATTCAAAAAAATAGGATATAACGACAATGATAAAGAAACATGTCAATATTTATATCACTATTTATTGTCTCGCCCTGAAACATATAAAATTCCGTCAAACCTATCTTTTTCTGGCAAACATTATCTTGATGGAAAAAACAATACTGAAACTAAACTGATTTTAATAGATATGGGAAATTATGGGGAAAATATAATAAACTTTACTAACAACTTAGAACGAACATCCTATAAATTTGAAAATATTTGTAATGATGCCTCCCATCATTTGACAGAAAATTCATCACATGAAGTGCTCCGTAAAATGTTGCAAAAAATTATTTTAAATCCTTCTGTACAATATTATAAATTTCCACTATTTATGTTTTTGCATTATCTTTTAAAAGATGATTCACTAAAAATATATTTATCATATTCAATTTTCAAAAAGTTTGTGACAAACTATTATGCATATTCATTTTTCTTCATTAGTGACAGTAAAAACAAAAACAAATCATCCATTGATCATACTATTTTAGATGAACTTTATAATAGCGTACCTCCGAGTAATACTAAAATCAATTCTTTATTAAGTACTGTAAAAAATTTAAGAAATCAATATTTAGGAAGTTACAAACAATTTGTTAAATTTGATCTAGAAAAAGCATATGCGCTTTATTCTTTAATGGACAACTATATTTCCGCAGACAATTTTATAAAATTTCTTTATGACCTTCCAGATTATAATAAAGAACACTTTATTTTACATGCTAATTCTGACATCAACATTACTTGGAAAGAAAATAACAAAGAGTTTATTTTTAGTGTCAAGTCACTCTTTAACAACTCTCCTGAAATGTTAGCACAATTAAATAATTATAGAAAATCAACAGCAAATTACATTATCTTACCAGCAAATCTAAATAGCAGTCTAGATCAAAAAGATATTGTAACTAAAATTTCTGCCATCAAAAATTATTACAGTAACTTAAAACAATCACTTCCTAAACATGTAAATATATTTATATCACACATAGAATCTAATGAAAAATATATTTTATTAAAAAAATTTAAAACCAAAAATAAAACCGAAGATACAATAAAAATTATATATAAAGAATTTATTAACGAATATTTCAGTAACGAAAGCCAACGCCAATTGTATGAAAAATTAGAACAAACACTACGCAACTCTTTTCAGAACAATCACTAAAATATAATAAATAAAAATCTTTTTTGTTCTTTCCCAACCAAACTTCATTAAATGTTTCTATCAATATTCAAAAGATTACTGTAAAAATTCATACCATAACGCACCTCGTTAGCTAGTAGCTTAGCTCCTCTATCGAGGTGTGCTTTAGTTTGTTTAGGGAAAAATTCATCATCAGTAATAGTCTTTTTATTATTCATAACAATCAATGACTTAAACAATAGTTCCTGATCTCCGAATATAGTTTGTCTATTAAGCTCTAACCCATCCGTATTAGTTTTTAAATCAGCAGGCGTAAGCTCGCCTGCATGAATTGAAAGCGCAATCGAAATCTTAGATAAAATAAACGGTTGAAGACCCTCAGAGGCACCAATAGATTCAAAAATTTTCATAGTCTCTTTTGACGTTCTTAATTTATATATCAATTGTATACCTCCTTATTAAAATAGGTATTTTCTTTTACCATACTCATTCCTTTTATTTGATGTTTAATTAAATAAATATTGGAAATTTTATCTTGTAAAACAGACAAACCATCTTTTGAAATTTCTTCATCTGTCGAAAGTATTATTACTTGTCCAGGTAATCTTGCGAAGAAACATGTTAATATATTTTTTCTATGTTCACTATCTATTCGAGCCAAAGGGGTGTCAATGACAAATGGTAATTCGACTGTTCTTATCTCAGTTAAAGCTTGATAAAGTGCCATAATAAATATTTGTCGTTCTCCAGCCGAAAAATGCTGTTCTACTTTTGCTGGAACTTTGATAAATCCACTATTTTTATCTTCTTTTATAATTAATTGCCAAGCACGCTCTCCTAATATTTCTTGCATATGTTCGTCACCAAATTCTTTTATTTGGTGACGAACATTTTTTATATCAATATCAATTTCTTTGTATGCAATAACTTCAAATGAATCACTAATATAAATACCATCTAATAAATCTGTTTTACTTATGAGTTGATTAAAATTTTTCGAAAAAGCACGCTCCACTAAAGTAACATATTTCATATAAAGATTTTGCTTTAATTCATTAAATGCTAAGAGTGTACGTGCAGACATATTAGTTACTGATTTAGCTTTTAACATAATTTTAAATTGCTCGTATGCCTTTTGATACTTTTGTTCAACAATTTTCAAATTATTCTCAAGCTTCATCTGTTCTAATTGCAAATCATATTGCTTTTTATGATTTAACTCTAATTTAAGCAATAAATTATTTTTTTGATTCAAATAATCCTCTGAATTTATAACTTCTTTTGAATCTATTTTACTGCGAATGCTCTTCGCATTTTTTAGTGAAGAACGAATTCCTCGTTCAGCTTCATTAATTTTTATAATATCGAAATCCAAATATGAATCTATTTTAGTTAATAAAGTCCTTTGTTCATTTTCGGAAAGATTTAATATTTCAGAAGAATTATCTTCTTCATTTTCCTTCATTGCTGCATATAAAATATCAAAAAAACTATTATCAAGATCATATACACTTGCTTTCAGATATGATCTTAGATTTAGATTAAGCGTTTTTCGTATTTTTTGATCAAAAAGTTTATCTTTAAGAAGTTTATTTTTATTGATCTTTGATTCTATATTAATTTGTTCCTTTAATTTTATTAATTCATTTTTTAAAATAATAAATGGTAAAACATCATTTGCTGTTTCTTTTAAAAATCGCCTTAATTCTTCTCTATTCAATTCTTCAACTTTCAGCTTTTCCTGATATGATCTCCATTCAGATTCATCAATACCACCAAAAAAACTCATTTTTTTATCCAAAGATACAATTTCATCTTTTAAATTTTCTATATCCAATTGAACTAAAGATAAATTCTCTACATTTTTTTCAAGCAATTCACGTGCAATTTGATATTCTGCTTTAACCGACTGATATTTATCTTGTACATCTATATTTTCCTCGCTTTTTTGAGGCCTTATATTATTTTGTAATTGTTCTTCTATTAAGTCTAATGTATCAAGACCACAAAGCTGCATAAATGCTTTACGGAATGTATATCCGTTCACTTTATCAAACAAAAATTGGGAAATATTCTCTCCATCAAAAAAATGAAAATTAAATAATGCTGGAGGAATTATCTGCAATAAAAAATTATCAAAATCTTGTAATTCTTCAGCATCCAGTAAATCACCGTCTTTATATACCGAATATTCTTCTTTTACTACTTTCCCTTCCAAAATCCATTTTCTCTGAATGTCAAACTTATTATTTGCATAACCGTCTTCAATAAGTATTTGCATATCAATACTTGCAATAGCAGAATTATTTTTTTTAGCACTATCATTAATAAGTCGCTTGATTTTATTTATATAAACTTGACTATTCTGTCGATATCCATATAATTTATAACCATATAAACATAATCTTATAGATTCAAATAATGTCGTTTTCCCTGCACCATTACGTCCACCAATTAAAACAATATTCTTATTCAAATCCTCTATATCAAACGAAAATATTGTTTCACCAAAATATGATCCTATGTTATTTAATATAAGTTTTTTTATTCGCATTTACATCTCTCCATGTAAAATATCTTGATGTAACCATTCTTGATTGATAATTTTACTAACTTCTTTCTTTATAGCGTTGCTACGTGTATAATGTTTATTCTTATCAACTGATACTATAAGCTTTTCCATTAATTCTGGCTCTATTTCATATTTTAAAGCAATATTTTTTATTTCTTTAACAATATCATCACGATACATAGGAATTTTATAACTATCCCATGGCAATCGTTTACCTGTAACTTCAAAATAAATATCTACAAGATGTCTTCTATTTAAATCGCCATCGTTATCCCACATTTCATCAATTGCTTTTAATTCATCAATTGTTATTAGCTCCTGTTTTGTTTCAAGCTGAAGCATCAAGAGCCTTCTTAATATTTCTTGCCTTGCTTCTAATTTAAAGGGCCCAAATCCAGTGTCGCCATTCGCTTTAGTATACACTGTTCCATTCCGTCTTTTAGTGTCGCGAAACTTAGAATCTTGCCGAATACTAACAAGCCAATTTCTAAATTCTCTTAATGGGATTAATTCTTTAGACCCTCTATTGATAAAACTTTGCAAAGATTTGTCTTCTTTTACTAAAGTGCAACACCAACAACCAAATCTAGAATTACCAGTTATCGGAATTTTCTTTTCATCAATCTCACCAAGAACACTTTGTTCTTCGCTCAAATTTTCTCCTTGATATAAAGAAAATAATAATTTCATACTGGTTCCCCAGGGACTAATTCCATCATCCTTTAACAGATATTCCCAGACCAGATCATTTTTAATTTCTGTCAACGGATTATATACATAAGCGTTATCAATATTATTATGTGGATTTAACAAATATCCAGCAATTTCTTTTTCTGAAATACTTCTATATCTGGCATTACTTTCAGCTTTACGTACGCCCAATAGAATTATTATTTCTCCATTTGTTTTAATACAATCATCTACAAATTTATTCATTGGATTAATTTTTAATCGTTCAGTACACCATCTAAATCCCGGTGGCTCTGGCGTTGGATAACCTAAACCAATGACTCTTGACCAAAAGGTTTGATGTACTTCTGGATAGATAATATGTGATTCAATATTCAATTTCTGCTCTAATGATGCCTCCATGATTTTCTCAGAAGACTCGTGCATATATTTTTTGACAATGGGATTCTCCACCATGGTATCAGAAGTGATTATATAAACCTTTTTTGTCCTTTCATTTTTAGGAATTCTAGCTATTGCCTGAAAAGTTAAATACACTAATAAAGTAGAGTCTTTACCACCACTATAGCCTATCAACCATGGTCTATTATCATGTTTGTAAACCATTATTATTTCTTCGATTATATTTTCAAAAACATTGAATTTCATTTCGCACATAATAATTGTTTCTCCCTTGTCAGTTCCTCTTTTTCAATATCTAATTCAAGCAATCGTTTGATTTGGATATATGTTAAGAAAATACCTGTTTCATTTCTATTTATTTTACCTGTATTCGTAATTGCTCGTTCTTTCCAACATTTCAAATTGCTTCTAGTCCAGTCAATTTTAGAAAGCCCATGAAGACTCTTTTCTAAATTGTACTTTGGATTTAAATATAAATAATTACCTACCTTCCCTAACGCATGTATTGTTATTCCTTGAGTACAAATATAAGCTTCTCTCAGCTCTCTTTTACTCAATTCATCTTTATCCATCTCATTCCATTCTCTCATATACTTCGCTACTAATCCCCAAAATTCAATCAGAAACTTCGCCTCTTTCTTGCTATTTGTAGGATTCTTTATAATTCTTTTATTCGCATCATAAATTGTATTTAAGGTAAAGAATTTCGCCGAATATTTAGCTAAATTATCTTTTTCTTTATCTGTGTATTTTCTAAAAAATTCTACTTTCTCCACTACTTCTTTCGTCAACAGTGCCATTGGATCTTTGGAATCATAAAGAGTATTCAGAGATTTAGATGCATTTACAGCATGTTTATTTAAATCTGTAAACATTTGCTGACTTCTTGCCAATCCTTGATCATTATAAAGAACTACAGCTATTGTTTCATTCTTAAGGCTTTCATCAACTTCAATAGCTTTAACGATAGCAGCTTTGCGATGTTGTCCATCATTTATAAGAAAAGTGGCGGTCATATCCACTTCTAATTCGCCTATATCAGAATTATTAGCACTTGGAGAAAAAGTAATTTTTCCATCTACAGAAGCCGCTAAAGCAGAAAACACATAAGAATCTCTATTTTTAATAATATAGTCTTTAATTTCAGGAATTCTACGTTCGTTAAGGTTTCTTTGAGCTCGAAACTCTGGCAATTTATCAGAAGTATCTTCTATAAATATTTTTGATAATATTCCTAAAGAAATCATACAAATATAATATTCATTATTAGCTTGCAAGCCTCTCATAGCAGGAAATTTATAAAACATTCTAACCTCTCCCATTACATACTTAAGTATATACGTAAGTATACCGTTTTTGTATGATTTAGTCAATAAAATATATAGAATCATCTATTAACCCGTTATCTTTTTGTGTTCATTCCTCCCCCTCCTTTCATACCTCAGCAATGCTTCCTGCGCTATTTCTTCGGGTGTTTTCGGAGTAGCTTTCAAATTATAAGAGCCTTGCAGCTGCAAGGCTCTTTTTTGCATGTTGGCGGTAGTTGCTCCGCTGCTTATTTGAGCAGCAGTACTTATTTGGGCGTTTGCTCCATTATTTCCATTTCCTTCCCGTCCCTGTTCTGCGGCATTATTATTTGCTCGCTGATCTTGCTGTAAACTCCCTTTGTCTTTTGCTCGCCATTCATCCTGCAGTCTGCGTTCCCTCCTTATGCCCTGCGCTTCGCGCAGGGCTTTTTCCATATTATAGAAGTTCGGTTCGCGGCGGCGGGCAGTCATAATAGTCACCGCAATATTCCATTCGGCATCGTCCGTCTCGCAGAAGTGTTCTGCCCAGCCATCAATAAACCTGGCCAGTTCATCTTCGTTTCTAAACCGCAGCTTCAGCCTGTTATATTCAAACAGTTTTACCATCCGCCGTATCTGTTCATAAGGTCTCTCCATTTTTCAGCACATCCTTCGCAATATTTTCAGCCTTTGATTGGCTTATATGGTCAGGCGCACTTACGAGTTTCTCTGTCCAGGCGGCGGCAAACGCATTTCCCAGTCAGATCACCCTGTCCGGCAGTACCATAACAGCCCGCCGGCCTGCGCCTGATGATCCATATCCCAGCTTATCTACATCAGCAGTTCTTCCGCTTCCCGCTGTTTTTCGGCCTGATGCGCTGCAAGCAGCAGCTGCCGCAGCTTAGTAAGTCCTTTTTTGATCGTTTTGCTGATCGCAGCCGGGCTGACGCCAAATCTCTGTGCCAGTTCGCCGTTGCTCCAGCCTTCTAAAAAATGCAGTTCGATCAATTCTTCCTGTTTGGGCGAAAGCTGTACCAGCAGTTCCTGCACTTCCGCAAAATCCTGCTGCAGTTGCTGCTGTTCAAAATAAGTACGCGTCGTCTGCGCCGCATCTGCCGTCAGCACTTCCTCTGCAAATTCACAGCCGCTTTCTATTTCATAAGGGCAGGTCATTTCTTCATCCTTATGCCGGCGTTTCCATTCACTGCTGAGCGCCGTATACGACTTACTGACGATAAAAGCCGGCAGCTTCTCGAAATCCTGCCGCTGTCCCCACTTTTCCAGCGCCTTTACTACGGCAATCCTTTCGATCTGTTCGCCATCCTCGGCAAAACCTTTGTATGCGCTGGTATGTGCTATTTTACGCAGTTTGATATCAAAAGCCTGCAAAATCACCCCCAGCATCTTTTTATTGCCCTGCTGCGCTAAAGCCACTATTTCGGCCCATTTATCACACTCCGCTGTTTCTGTGCAAGTAACTGTCATCAATACATCCCCTTATTTCACCCTGCTGCGGTGATCTTATTATTCAACACCTCTACTGCCAGCTCCCGCGCCGTCAGGCTGTCCAGACAGTCTATACAAATAATGAGCCCATCCAGCTCGATATACAAATCACCGGCGCCAACAGCCTCATTACACAATTCACAGCTGTACACGGCTTCCGCCAGGCTCTGCGGAGGTTCCAGCCACGCATTTTCGATCGCTGTAAAATGATCCACTAGTCACACCTTGCGCCTGAACTGCGGCGTGACGTTAAACTGCGCTTAAGCGCCCTGCGGAACAAAGCGCTGCAGTTGATATGCTCGTCCTGTGCCTGCTTGCGCAGACCATAAGGCAAAACGATACGCAGCTCTACTAAAGCATCGTCCTTTCTCGGCGGTTTCACCGTTTTGACAGGCTGCGGCTCAACTGGCCGTACAGTCTCTGTCTGGCAGTGTTTTCCCTGCAGTAAGGGGCATTTCAGCGCCAAATACAAAAGACGGGCACTCAGCACATCGCCGCCCGTCTTTTTAGATTTTTGTTGTGAAGCTAAAGAATCATTCATGTTTTTTTACCTGCTTTCGCTGAATTTAGGGTGTAAGTATCAATACTAACGCAGATCAGTAATACAAAACCATTATTAACACTTAAAACTTCCAAGTCAAAATCATAAGTATGTACGAAGTATTTACAGATTTTAATGATTTAAAAGCTTTAAGAGATGCTAAAGGTCTTTAAGATTTAAAAGATTCGGTATGCTTACTGCGTCAGTAATAATATCCCCTACTCTTATATGGCTTTTTACAAGGTCATTTTTAACCCCCTTTACATAAATAATTTTTATCCGCCGCTTGGAAGAGAAAATTTTACACTTTTTAAATTTTTCTTGCCGGCAGGTTAAAAAACAGGGCCTAAAAAGCCATATAAGAGTGAGAGGGTGCCACAGCACATCAAAATGCTAAACGGAGTACGTTAAAATAATGGCCTGCTCTCCAAACTCACAGGAAAGGAGTATCTCTACTATGCAAATGCAAATATCATCAGCACCGCTGCTGACAGCAGCCAAACTCGCCGAACTTGTCGCCCTGGGGCACAACCGCATCTCGCAGATCTATCTGCACTGGACCGCAGGACGTTACGGCCAGCTTTACGACGACTACCATTTCAACATCGACGCCGACGGCAGTATTTACCAGACCTGCACGCAGCTCACCGAGCTTAAAAGCCATACGTGGCACCGCAATACCGGCGCTATCGGTATCGCTCTCTGCTGCGCCTGCGGCGCACTGCCCCATAACGGCAGGGATACTGAGTTCGGCAAGTTTCCGCCCACTCCCCGCCAGATCGATGCCGCAGGTAAATTAGTTGCCAAGCTGGCGCAGGGGCTCAATATCCCTATCGACCGCGGGAACGTGCTTACTCACTGCGAAGCTGCGCTTATCGACGGCTACGGACCGTACAGCGGCGACGCCGAAACCCGCTGGGACTTATGGTATCTGCGCGATTCACCCGGCGACGGGGCAATGAAACCCGGCGGGCAGGTCATCAGGGGCAAGGCCCTGTGGTATGAAAAAAGCAGCCCCCTTGATTAAAAGGGCTGCTTTTTAAAGAACACGATGTTTTCTTCAATCTTTTTTAGCTTTTTTAGACTTTCTTGAAAGAAAGTCAGCAAAGAACTTTCAGCGCTGTTAAGATTTGGATTGCGCTTTAAAACCCTCTGTATCATACGTTTTACTGCCATAGCCGCAAATATTGATCATATCAGGCGGTCGATAATCTGCTTATGAAATCCATAGCTGAATAGTACGGTACAAGGGTTTTGAGCGCACATTGTGGCACATTCCGTTGTGTACGCTGTGAGCTGTAAGCGCTGGAGGGACTGTTTGAGGCATTGACGATTCCCAGCTAAAGCTTTTCTCTGTACTGCAATGCCGAGTTGCCCGGAAGCCGGACAGCGAACTAAGTTAAACAGGAATTGTCACAGTGCGCAAAGTTCTTTCCGAAGATTTCTTTCAAGAAAACTTCATAAATAAAACTAAAAAGTATTTTCACAACTGTAACCTCTGGTTACAAACCACAAAAACAAAACCAAATTATGAAAGGAGCTGAAAATATGACTGTCAGCAAAAATCCTACTTCCCTCAAACTTTCCATGGACGTAGAAAACGGCACCAACCCCCTTGGCGCCATGCAAACCAAAAGCACCTCTGTCGGCAGTGTCCGCCTGGACGCCGAAGCCGCCAAATGCCTCGCAGTTACCGAAGCCATCGGCGAACTTATGAGCCACGCCGTCGTTAACGTCTACGTTACCGAAAAAGCCGAACTCGACAAAGCAGAATAACCTAAAATTTCAAACAAAAATCTAATGTAAAGGAGAACAAACATGGAAAAAACTTTAGAACTCATCTTCACCAAAAGCGACGGCGCTAAAAAAACTTTAAGCATCGCCGACCCTCGTGAAGACGTTACCTTAGCCGAAGCGCAGGCAGCAGCAGCCAAGATCATCGAAGCAGGCGTGCTGACCAGCGGCGGCCTGGGGCTGAATGAATTCGTCGAAGCCCGCATCAAAGTCTTTACTGTTACCGTGCTGGCATAATCGCCATGGATACCAAAGAAATTTTCAGCGCTGTCGGCAACTTCGGTTTCCCGATGGTGCTGAGCTGGTATCTGCTGCTGCGTATGGAACAGCGGCTTGACCGCCTGACTACCTGTCTAAACGAACTGAGCAAGGCGATCATCAGCAACCATAAGGAGGGTCAATAAAAATATCAAAATCCAAAAAATATTTTTGCTATTACGTTTGTTACTAAGAATAACAACAAAATAAAATCAACTTAAAACACTCACAATAATAGTATTAAACTTTATTGTGAGTGTTTTATTCTTACTTAACCTCTATTAATCAAATTCTCCGTTGCAACATTAGTTTTAATGCTGCTTAGAAAGTCCAGCGTGCGCCGACATTCCACTGCCACGGAGTTTTGATATCGTCGCCAAAGGTTTTAACTACATCAGCGTAAATATAGCTGTTGTCCGTAGTTTTAACATTGAAGCCCAAACCTGCTTCGTACCAGGTGCCGCCGATATCCTGACTGTAGCTGTTGCTGATACCATTTAGGCTCAGATAAGTATCGGCATTACCTGCAAATTCATGCAGCAATGAAGCTTTGGCATAAATGCTGCCTTTATCGCTAATAGTTTTACCCATTTCAAAGCCCACTCGTCCAACGCAGCTTGACAGCGTATCCTGGCTGACTTTGATACCGTTATTAGTAGTATAATCCTCACCGCCGATACGCATCAGGGTCAGTTGAGCCTGCGGCGTTACATACCAGCCGTTATCGAGGCCTACCTTCATACCATATTCGCCGCTCAAAGAAGTACCCCAGGCATGATAATCGCCATGAGTATGGCCGGCAGCTGCATAATTGTCGTATTCATTGGTCAAACGGCCTTGTTTTAAAACGATATCGGTATAATGTCCTCTATCGCCCAGCCAGGTTCCATACAGGGACAGGGAAGTGCTTTTGTTCTCGCCTTTGCCATTGTCATAAGTAGTTTGGCCATCGTTATGGCTTACTGCTGCGCCGTAGTGCCAGCTGCCAAAAGCTTTATCATAGCCCAATTGGAAGAAATTATACTGGTTTTTATAAGCGCCGCTGTACTCAAATTCACCGCGGCTCATACGTACCCAAATACCCTGATCGCCTTCGCTGTTGCGCAGTTCGCCCAAACGCTGGCTCAGAGTGCTGTCCTCCTGTCGCCAGGACACGATCGCCACGCTGGCGATATTGCGCATGGAAGTCATAGTGGAACTTTCCTTAGCCTGCTTGACACTGTTGGTCACAATACTACTGCCACCAGAAGCTGTATCCAAATCGGCGCTCACTGCGCCTTTGAGCAGACCTTCTGCTACATTGGCTTTAGCTGTTAAACCAGTATTGGTCCCCTCGGCAACAACAATATTCTGAGCTAAGACACCCAGATCGTTAGCTACATTGTTAAGGTCATCAGCAGTAATGCCAGTGTAGTTTATCTCCAATTTAGGCGCGTTAATTGCTCTTGTTTGCGCAGGCATATACTTTTCCCCGCCAATAGATAATACCCCACTGGTAAAAGTATTTTCTTCCTTCGTCGTAGCAAGATTTACTATACCGCCGCTACCGGCAATCACTCCAACATTAACAGTTTGATTTTTACCGCCGTTAATATTGACAATACCATTATCTAAAGTCAGTACATTGACCAAACTATCAGCATCAGTGCTCCACTGTGCACCATTAGCAAGCCCCAGCTTCATAGAATCAACTTCATCATAACCTTGGGGTATATTTGGCCCATTAACTAAGATGTTGCCCTTCAAATACGAATCTGCATTAGCCAAATTAATAGTTACATCAGCTTGTACTGGTGTTCCACTGCTTTCTTTCTGATAATTGAAATTTATATCGCCATTCAGTTTTATTGTTTTACTTGCATCATTAGCTGCATTGATTTTCGTTACAGCGCCGCCTCTTGTAGACAATACCGTAGCAGCATTTATTTCCAAATTGCCGTTGATCTCGATCTTTCCTTGTGAAAAAGCTGAAATACCAATAGCATGATTATCTCCGTATTCAGCATCAACTGCTGTATCTGCAGTAACATTAATCACCGTATTCTCGGCATTGATCACCACAGTTGATTCTGCGCTGGTGGCACCAGTCGTACTATTTTGCACATGAATACCTGATGCATAAGCATTTTCTGCACCATGAACATCAATAGTCAATTTTTTGCCGTTAACGTTGATGACGCTGACACTACCAGTTTTTTTAGCATCTCTTACTGCAAAAAGTCCATAAGCATCTTTATTGCTTTTAGAATTAATTTTTATGCTCTCGGTTGCCTGGCTCCCAAGATTGATAATACCACCATTATCGGAGCCATTTATTGCACCGACCGCACGGCTAACCGCACCTTCACTAGCTACAGATACAGAAATTTCTTTACCATTTAAAGAAACTGTCGCACCTTTAGTAGCTGACACTCCATAGCCACCATTTGCCACGACATTTAAACTTTCATCTCTAGTAACACTATTCTCGCTGCCGCTGACATTGATTGCACCTTCAGCAGCAAAAGCTGTTCCCATTGGCAAAGCCAGTGCCAAACCCAAGGCTATTTGTGCCGCTAAATGCTTCTTTCTTTTACTCAACATAATACCACCCCATCCTCACTCAAATTATTAAGCTCCTTAAAACGTCAGCACCTGTATAATCTGCTTAAAAATTACCTTCCTCAACTTTGGTAATCTCAGGTCCAACAATTTTTCACAAAAGAAGCTTTGATGATTTCAATACAAAACAATTGTTTTATTTTATATTTTTAAATTATTTTGTATTTCATATGTTATATTACCACACTTGTACCCCCCCGCAAGACATTTATGATGAAATGGTTCAACATTTTCATGGTCTTGCACGGTCATTTGGTTACATTGGTATTTATCCATATATTTTTTCAGCTGTTTTAGAAACTGAATCTCAACCCGGCATTGACCTGCCATTTTTTCTGAATATCGGCGCCAAAGCTGCGTTCCACATCACCATAAAGATTGCTGTTCTTACTTAAGGCCACACTGCCGCCCAGTCCTAATTCAAACCAGGTGTCGCCGTAATCGTTTTCGCTGGTATAAGTTTCACCCAGCTTATCGATCATATTGACAGTACTGGACCCGCAGAATTCATGCAAAGCTGAGGCTTTAAAATATAAGGTGCCGCTCTGGTATTGTTTGCCAACAGCAAAGCCGATACGTCCGATCAGGCTGTCCATATCGTCATAAGCTGTCCGGATGCCTTTATCGCTGACATAATCATAGCCGTTGATACGCCCGTAAGTCATCTGTACCTGCGGCTCCACATACCAGTCGCTGCTGCAGGCTATCCGCTTGCCGTATTCTACACTCAAAGAAGTTGCATCTGTCTTATAATCCATACTGTCCGATCGTCTGCCATAAGCATCAACATCGCCATGGATATGACCGCGTTTAGCAACTATATCAAGACTGCTGCCGTCTTTATTCAATTTAGTACCATACAAACTTACTGCACCCAGAGAATTGTCGCCGTTGCCGCTGTCATAGCTTACATTGCCTTTCATATATTCATAAGCAAGGCCTAAGATCCAGCTGTCATCAGTAGTGATATCATAGCCGATCTGGTAAGTGTGGTATTTGTTTTTAAATGCAGCGCCGGCACTTTCGCCGCCGAAAGTACGCACCCAAATACCGTTTTCAGCGCCCAGCTTTACTTCGCCTAACCGCTGCTGTAAAGTATCGATGCTGTTTCTCCAGCTGCCATACAAAACTTCGTTAGCTGAATTTAAAGTAGCCGTTTCGCTGTTCATCGCAGCCGCCAAAGCATTTACATACCATTCATTCTTACCATCGACCAGCTTGCTGGCCAGTTCCGGCCTGTATTCATAAATACCGCCGAAATCAAGTGCGGCATTGCTGTTATATTCCAGTTTTTGGCTGTAATCAGCCGCAACCACTACTTTATTGGCAGCTGCCTGCTGAATAGTTTGCAGGTTTTCGCTCTGCAGTGACAGGTTATGACTGCTTTTTTCAGAACGATAAGTATAAATGGTATCTGCCTGGTCAGCAGCAACATCTATCACAAAATTCAAACCATTGCCGGCAATATTTCCCAACTGCAATTTACTGGAACTGCCGCCGTCAGCAGTCATATCTATCACGGTATCTGCATCACCGCTCAGTGTATTGACCGCCGAATCGCCTGTCAGCTGCCAACCGGCGCCATTGGTAAAGCTTAAATCGAGATTACTGGTGCTATAAGTATTGGCCGCTCCTTTCAGAAAGGAATCAGCAGTATCAAAATTAACTCTTACATTGCTGTTTTTATAATATTTTCCGGAAACGATATCTCCGACCAGCTGTACAGCGTTGCCGCCTGTGGCATTGACGGTTATCGAGCCACCGTCAGCATCCAGGACATCGCCGCCAACGGCTTCTGCCTTCAGCCCTTTGTGGAAGACGACTTCGTTATTGCCCGAACTGTTATTATCGCGCGCATAGACAGCATAACTGCCGCCAGCTCCGTCAGCCTTGATCTCAGCATCACCATAAAAATCTGTCTTGGCATCATAGTAATTGTAAATGCCATAGGCGGTATTAGTTGTATTCTTTGCTGTAATTTTTACAGGTGCAGCGGCTTCGCTGAACACTGCCGTGCCTTCATGATTAATCAGCCCTTGAACCATACCGTCGTTGCCGCTGACATTGATCAGCGCGGCGCCGTCTACCTGCAAATTACTTTTCAGCAGGGAAATGCCCTCACCATAGCCTTGGGCCGTTACATTGATAGTCAGATCTTTGGTCTTGATCTCGCTGCCCCTGCCGCCGTTCAAACCCTCAGCCGCACCGCTGTCAGAAGTGACTGTGATCTTGGTGCTGCCAAAATCAGCCTGTGTATTATCGATACTTGCTCCATAAGCATTGGTAGAGTCATCAGCACTTTTAGAAGTCACATCGATAATTGTGCGTTCGGCAGTGATCTTATTGTCAACACCATTATAGCCGCCGTATATTCCCCTAGCATCTTCGCCAAGCGACTGAACCTTAATGTCCAATGTCTTGGCACTTACAGTAAATCCGGCGTCAGCTCCGTCTATATTATTATCGATCCCGACCGCCATACCTTCTGTTGTCAGATCCATGCTTAATGTGCCGGTAACTTCGACTGACGCACTGTGTTCACCGTCAACATAGATACCGCCAGTATAAAGACTCTGCGTATCTGCAAGGTCTTTATTTACTTCAATCGCCAGGTTGCCCCCTGTGATCTGTCCATTTTTAAGATAAATGGCATTAGTATAACTAGTGTCCAGCATGGTATCTATTTTGATCAGCGAATTCGCCCCGAGCTCCAAGGTTGCTGTATTGCTTGTATCGTTGTTGATATTGATGCCCGAACGAAAACCGCCCCAGGAAGAATCATCTGTCGTTCCTTTACCGTCAATGGTAATATTGATGCCTTCCGCTGCCGTTACTTTGTTGGCGCCGCCAATAACTAAGCCCGTATAATCATAAGTTTTGCCGTCTGCTGTATCGTGCATGGTGATGCTGATGCCCTTGTTGGCAGTGAGCGCACTATTGGTACCCGTTACTGCGATCGCTTCATTCCATCCATAACCAGTGCCATACGGCCCGATAGTATTGACAGTGACATTATCATAGGTAACTTGCTTATTGTTTACTGTAAAACGCCCGCCATCATAATCGGCAGCCAGACAATGATGATGTCCGCCGCAGGCCAAAAGCAGGCCCAGTGTTACCGATACTGCCAGCTGTTTTTTTCTTTCTGATTTGTTTACCATACAACCCATCTCCCTAGAATTTTATTGTTTATAATTTACCTGCTGAACAGCAGGCCAACAAAACAGTTTTTTAACGATATCCTAAGTTTTTCATTCTTAATAATTCTATTATTTTTATTTTAAGCTAATTTCTTTTATAATAATTAATAATAACACAGATATCCCCCCCGACAAGACACGAGGAGAATTTTTGTAAAAATTTACTGTCACCGCCGCGATATTACGCTACGCGGCACTTGCAAAACCGCAAGTGCGTGTGCGTTCTTTACTTGATCGATCGGCGAAAACATCGAAAAAATTTTTTCAAACAGAAATAACAAAAACCCCTCACAATTAGTGCGGGGTTTTTGTTATTAATATTCTTAACTACCTAACCTTCCAACGTAATTATTTGACTCATGCATTTATGTGAGTTTTTCACAATCATACTAATAGTAGCTATTTCAGTATCTTTATGTATGTTATATGTGTCATGTTTATTTCAGATATTGGCAGTTTCTTTGTTATGTATAACTTTATTTTTTACCAATCAACATTAATGGCGTTCCTCTTTTATCAATCCAAATGACTTTATGCTACAATATTTTTGCAAGCTACAAAAAACTACTTTTTATTATTAAAACTATTGACATTTTATTTGTAGTGTGTTATTATAGCTATGGTGATAAAAATGAAACAAATCAATAATATTAAAAAAATACGTGAAATCTATGGTATCACTCAAGAACAAATTGCAGAAGCAATTAACGTTAATCGAGTAACTGTGGCAAATTGGGAATCCAATGCAAGCCGCGCTTCAAGCGGCAATCTTGAAAAACTATCTATATTTTTTGGCGTTGGCCCAGAATTTTTCTATGAAAAAGAACTTAATGACAATATTACTAACATATTGTTAAAAAATGCCCAGCGAGCCAACGAAATAGAGTCTCATTCGGAAGGGAAAAGATGTAAAACAAACGAATTTAATTCTCTTTTTTCTAAGACTTCCTTTCTCCAAGCCTTAAAAAAATATGTGTTTTCAATGAAAATGCTACTAGCAACAGCTGAAGATGGTACTCTAGATGATTTAACCACTGCTGTTCTTGTAAATAAAAAATTAGGCGAAAGGTTAGAGTCCATTATTAATTTAAAAAGAGAAGAAGAAAAAGCTAAATCAGAAAAAAAAGAAGATACTTTACGAGATCTAATAGATAAACTTTCAAATAGCAACTAACACTAAGATATATATAACAAACAAAAGAAAAAAGACTTAAAAGATGCTCCAACATCTAATAAGCCTTTTTCAAAAAACTTAATATAAAATTATACCTTCTATATCAATATTATTATATAATTTTATAGGCTTAATAGTCAAGTTTTTTGGTAATTTTTGTACTGGAAAGGAATTTAATTTTTAAAGTACACTCTTTTGTTTTTTATTTTATATAAATAAAAAAAATCAAAAGGAGAATAATATTATGATTTATGCGAAAAAAATAAAAATGAAACCCGGTTGTAACCATTCTCATAATTTACTGGAAATCGATTCCATTTATTTAACTGGATGTAAGAAGGAAGGTTTCTACAAAAAAGAAGATGTTAATATATTTTTGGTAGAAAACCCCAAAGTTGTTATTAAAGTCGATATCGGCCCAACTTATCCACCCCTTCTTCCTGCAATAAGTATCCGTGGAGAACGATATGTTAAATCTACACCAAACTCCACAAAAAATGATAATCTTTTAGCTTTACCAAGAGCATGAGGTGATAATATGGGCAAAAATCAACATGTAACGCCTAAAGATGGAAAATGGCAGGTTATTGGTGAAGGAAATACACGTGCTACAGCTATCACAAATACTCAAAATGAGGCTATTAAAATCGCACGAGAGATTTCTAAAAATCAGCAATCTGAACTCGTAATTCATCGACCTAATGGTCAAATAAGAGAAAAAGATTCTCATGGTCATGACCCGTATCCTCCAAAAGGATAATAAAATAACAAAAACCCCGCACAATTAGTGCGGGGTTTCTCATTTTACATTATGCAGCTTTCAAATGCGGTGCGCCTAGGATTACGCCTCAGGCTGACGTTTTTTCTCTTCCAAACTCTGCAATACTCTTTTTATTTCCTGCAGTGACATGGGCTTGGTGATATAGTCATCCATGCCTGCCCCATAAGCTTTACTTACATCTTCGCTAAAAGCATTAGCCGACATGGCAACGATCGGCGTGCGCTTGCGCCCCTCATCCTGTTCCAGCTGCCTGATCTGCCTGGTGGCCTCGTAACCATCCATTTTTGGCATTTGGATATCCATAAATATAATTGCATAATAGCCTTCAGGCCTGGCTTTTACCAGCTCCACTGCTTCGCTGCCGTCCCAGGCTTTTTCAACACTGGCTCCGCATCTGCTGAAAAATTCTTCGGCGATCTCCATGTTTAATTCGTTATCTTCAACCAGCAATAACCTTTCAGTACAAACTATCTGGTCCAGTAAAATGCTTTTCACCTGCTCATGTTCTGCCTGCTGTCTGTTACTCATTATTTCCAGCATAACATTATAAAGATGCGACCTAAATAATGGCTTGGCTAAGAAAGCATTGATGCCGATCGTTTTAGCCTCCTGCCTGATCGCTTCCCAATCGTAGGCGGTTAAAATTATAATGGGGATCTCAGCGCCCATGATTGCACGGATTTGACGTGCAGTTTCTATCCCGTCCATTACCGGCATCTTCCAGTCGACGATCACCGCTTCGTAATCCGCTCCGCTTTTGTGCCCTGCCGAAATTTTGTTTATTGCTGTCTGACCGGACTGTGTCCAGTCACTATTGATCCCTAATTCTTCGAGCATGGCCGCAGTATTTTCACATACGCTTTGGTCGTCATCAACGACCAGCCAGCGCTGTCCTGCCAAGGCACTAAAATCAAATTGTGCTGCTTCAGTTTGCTGCAATTTAAAATTCAAAATAACTTCAAAGGTAGTGCCTTTGTTCAGCGTGCTGCTGACTGAGATCTGCCCTTTCATCATGTCAACGATATTTTTGGTTATCGCCATACCCAGGCCTGTTCCATCTACTTTACTTTGAGTCGAATTTTTTGCTCTTTCAAATGGCTGAAAAATATTTGCCAGAAATTCTTCTTCCATCCCGATACCGCTGTCGCTGATGACAAAACGATAGGTAGTATAATCGATATGCTGCGAAGGCAGTTCTGAGATCGAAATATCGATCTGCCCGCCCTCCGGTGTAAATTTGATAGCATTGCCAACGATATTCAGCAAGATCTGATTTAGTCTGACAGTATCGCCAATTACCTCTTCATGACTTAAATTAAGGGTTTTGATATCAAACTCCAGGCCTTTAGCCTGGATCTGCGGTTTGATGATATCTGTAAAAGAATAGATCAGCTCGGCCATGCTGAAAGCTTCATTATTCAGTGTTATTTTACCGCTTTCGATCTTGCTCATATCTAAAACATCATTGATCAGCCCTAATAAATGTTTGGAAACAGTCTCGATCTTATCCAGGCAATCCTGAACTTTCGCGGTATTGTCAATATTCAAAGATGCTATCGTCGTCATACCGATAATGGCATTCATCGGTGTCCGGATATCATGGCTCATATTTGTTAAAAACATCGATTTGGAGGCATTGGCGTTTTCAGCAGTTTGTAGAGCCTGCTGCAAAGCCTTGCTTATTTCTCTTTCACGTTTGTTTTGCTTTTTGATGATTTTTAGATAGATGCCCAACGCTATGAATATACACAAAATCATTAATGTAGAAAATATTACCATATATTTGTAGATACCGAATACCATCACCACATAAGCATAAAATTTATTCCGCGAACCTTCGATAACAGATTTATTTAGCCTTTGCAGTTCTTCAATTTTAGGTACTATTTCTGCTTCTATAAACTTTTGCATTGCTACATGACTAGTAGCCGGATCTCTGGCAATCTGCAATAATTCAAGCTGTTTTTCTCTTAAGGCAGTATATTTTACCAGCAGTTCCTGCCCTGCTTCAGGCTGTGAAATATAATATTCATCAATAAATGCAATGTTTTTTCTGATTGATGCATCAATATTATCAAGCTGCTGCTCTGTATTTTGCAATAGCGGCAAACTATGATCATAGAGAAGATGTTCTGACAGCTTGCGTAAAACAATAAAATCTGCTTTCAGGTCGCCGGCAGCTTCTCTGACTGGAAATGGATGCCCCTGAATATACTCTACCTGTTTAACTATATTAGTGTTCATCAGTAATACAAAGATATAATAGATGACTAATAGAACTATTACTATCATTGTAGTGTACTTAGGAAGTTTTTTAATAAAAGATTCCCTAAACAATGTCCACGACCCTCTTTCTTTTTTGCCTTTTGTCATCGCTTTTGATTCGTATTTTTTAATTATCATAAATATTTAATCCATATTCCATCACTTATGTACCCCCCCGCAAGACATTTGCGCTGGTCTGCACCAAACTTTTTCTGGTCTTGCTCGGGCAGTTGGCTGCAGTGGGATCAAAAACAAAACCTGCTTGCTTTAACTTAAACCAAATAATGCCATAATGCCGAAGTTTTAATTTATATTTTCTCTCCAAACTAATTCCATTCTCGAATATACTCAAAAAATAATATATGCTATAATATTAATAATTACGGTAGATGAAGTATCAAAATAGGGGCGTGATCTTTTATGAAGAAATTTATAACTATCACCTTAGCGTTTATCATTGCTCTGTCTATTCCGCTGGCAGTATATACGACAACCTATGTCGGTAACCGCAACAGCTGGAAGTTCCATTACCAGGGCTGCCAATGGGAACGAAAAATGAACGAAAGCAACCGCATTTATTTTTCCAGCCGTCAGGAAGCGATCGATAGGGGCATGGCTCCATGCAAGGTCTGTCATCCTTAAAAAATATATCATTGTTCTAATAACAAAAACCCCGCACAATTAGTGCGGGGTTTCTCTTTTTACATTATGCAGTTAGCAAACACAGCACGCCTAGGATTACGCCTCAGGCTGCCGTGCTTTTTCTTCCAAACTCTGCAATACTTTTTTTATTTCCTGCAGTGACATTGGTTTAGTGATATAGTCGTCCATGCCTGCCAGATAGGCTTTGCTTACATCTTCGTTAAAAGCATTTGCCGACATGGCAACGATAGGAGTGCGCTCGCGCCCCTCATCCTGCTCCAGCTGTCTGATCTGCCTGGTGGCCTCGTACCCATCCATGATAGGCATTTGGATATCCATAAAGATCAGTGAATAATAATCTGCCGGCGCAGTTGCAAACAGCTTTAACGCTTCAATGCCATTCCAGGCTTTCTCCATGCTGACACCGTTCATCTTAATAAATTCTTCAGCTATTTTCATATTCAGTTCGTTATCTTCAACTAGCAGCACATGCCCTTTTAAAGTATTTGTGCCAACTAAAGTATCCGTTCTTTCGTCCACTTTATCAGCTTGTTTACCTGTCATGATTTGTAAGATCACATGATAAAGATGCGACCTGAATAATGGCTTGGTCAAGAAAGTATTGACGCCCATATTTTTGGCTGCTTCGGCGATTTCTTCCCAATCATAAGCCGTTAAAATAATAATAGGGATTGCATCACCCATAATTCTACGAATTTGGCGCGTTGTTTCAAGCCCGTCCATTACAGGCATCTTCCAGTCGACGATTACTGCATCGTAATCACTCTCATTACTGTGCGCTTCAGCAATTTTAATTAATGCTTCTTCTCCTGATAAGACCCATTCACTGCTGATACCAAATTCTTTCAACATTTCTGTTGTGTTTTCGCAAACACTTTAATCATCGTCGATCACCAATTTATATTGTTGTGCCGAAATAAATTATTAGCGCTATTTTAAGGAGACAATTGTTTTTATATTTGCACAAAAAAGTCAGGACAGCACGATTCGTGCTGTCCTGCTTGCGGCAGACTCCAAAAAAGACTGCCTTTATAAAAATTGAATTTTGAGAAGCGGTTTAGAAGGTCCAGCGAGCGCCGATGTTCCACTGCCAGTCTTTTTTGAAGTCGCTGCCTGCGCTACGTTCTACGTCAAAATAGAGGTGGCTGCTGCTGCCTGTTTTTAAAGCCGCGCCGATACCGTATTCAAACCAGGTATCATTAAAGATATCGCTGACGGTCACTGCGCCGCTGCTGTCGCGCATGCTTACGTCATAGCCGCCGCCAAACTCGTGCAGCAGGTTGGCTTTAGCATAGACGATACCTGCAGAGCTGACCTCTTTGCCGATGTTGAAGCCAAGGCGGCCAACGGCGCTTTGGATGCCGCTTTGCCTTACTTCGATACCGTTATTGGCCGTATAGTTGTCGCCGCCCAGATAACCAAGCGTAAACTGCACCTGCGGCTCGATGTACCAGCCGTTTTGCAAAGTGTTTTTACGGCCGTATTCAGCGCTCAGCGACACGCCTGTATTATTAAAGTCACCGGTGATCTTGTTGCTGTTGGTATCGTAAACAGCAAAATCATTGTCCATATTGCTGATTTTAAAGACGACATCCAGATAATGCCCTTTGCTGCCGATCTCGGTAGTATAGAAACTGATAGCTTTATTGCTGTTATCGCCGCTGCCGCTGCTGTAACCGCTGCTGCCGTCAGTATAGCTGAGCGCCGCGCCCTGATAACGTTTTACCTCAGCAGTGTTTTTAGTCAGCTCGTCATAGCCCAGCTCATAAGTCTTATATTTATTTTCAAAACCAAATTTGCCACTGCGGCCGATTTTACTGACATGCATGCGGAACCAAGCACCCTTTTGCTCGTTTCCGTTGTGGCGCAGTTCGCCCATGCGTTGTAAAAGCTTATCGTTTTCAGTACGCCAGGTATGGTAGTTGAGAGCATTGGCCGCAAGAATGGTATCGACGCTGGTAGTAGGTTTGTCGCCGGGATCCAGATTAGATATTTTATCTAAATACCAGTCAGTAGTATAACCAGCTGTGTCACTTTGTTTGTTTGCCAGATCGTAATGAGTATAGAACAAAGTCCCTTCACGATCTTTAGCGGTAAATACACCGTCGCCGTTGGTGCTGGCCAGTAACATTCCATGCCCTTCTTCGCTTTCTTCTGCCGGAACGTAGTTATCTTTTTGGTAAATGTCCAATATATGGCTACCGTTGAAGTCGTCATTTACAAAAATCTTGTCACTTTCCATACTGCGTACATCTATATCCTGTTTAAAAATACTGCCTGTACCGACAAGCTTTTGTACTTCCAGTTTGCTGTAACCATTTTTATCCGCCCGCATGTCGACAACAGCACCGTTATTCATCGTTAAAGAAGTCAGATTGCTGGCAGCAGTCATGTTCCAGAAAGAAGCGGCATTATTCATGCGCAGATCAATAGCATTGTCTTTATTATCTTTTGAAGTTTTTATTTTACCGTCTATTTTTACAGTACCGGCGCCGGAGTTGTTGATGTGGATCTGTCCGCCACCAAAAGCTTTGATCAAAGTATCTTTCTGAGCCGTAGTGTCAAAATCGCCATTAAGATTTAAAACTCCGTTTTTGCCTTCTGCTTGAGCGGCGATAGCGGCTTTAGTAGCGACAGAACCATTAAAGGTAACATTGCCGTCGCCCGAAGCTAAGATAGCGATGCTGTTTGCGCCGCTGACCTCTATGAAGGCATCCTGCCCGACAAATGTAGCTGCACCGTTGCCGGAGCCAACACTTAACCCATTGCCATTCTCATCACCCAGGGCTTTGATATTCAGCAGGCCATTTACCGTACCCTGAGAACTATCAACTACATGAAAGGCACCGCTGCTGTTACCATTGGTAAAGATACTTACATTTTGGCCTTCCAAGACTGAATCCAAGTACAGATGTATCCCTATTGCATTGCCGTCTTCATTATCGGCTACTACCGTAAGGTCATCGGTAAATTTTGCTGTACTACCAACTCCGGCTTCTAATCCATGAGCCGTTTTACCGCCAAAGGCCTGCAAAACAGTTTCGCCCATAGTGGCGTTAGCATTATCATATAAAAACAAAGCCATATTATCGCCTTTATCGTTATCCAAATACTTATTATTCGCAAAACTGTCGGCAACAGTAAGCACGGTTTTGCCCGCAGCATTGATAGTACTGCCATCACAAGTGATACCTATATTGTCACTGCCGCCAAGAACAGTGATATTAACTGCGCCGTTAAAGTTCATAGTGCTGTTGTTCCAGGCGCCGATGCCGTAATTGATCGCATCGGCATCGGCATTGGCATGAGCGATGCTGGTAATATTTAAGGAGTCGTTAAAAGTGACTGTGCCGCCAGCGTCATTTCCCCAAAGGTTGAGGCCATTGATGTTCAAATCGTCTGCTGAACCCTTCAGATTTATGTTTACAGCTCCAGCTGCTTCAAAATTACTGCCGTTGGAAACTATCATTCCATAAAGTTTATCATCGGAGAATGTTCCCTGCGACCGGTCAAGGTCTATGGTCAAAGCGTTGCTCGAAGCTGTAGAATTTTCTGCTACCAGCAGTCCGTTGTAATTGTCGCCCCGGATAATAGTTTGTTTGTTGTTGAAATTTAAAGTGCCGTTACTGGCAACGGTTACGGCATCAGACCACGCTTCTTTAATATTGTTGGTAATGGTAACTGTATCACCGCCGAAATTGATCGTACCGCCGTTTGCTCTTATAGCGCCAAAACCGTGGCGGCCGGCTACAGTCAGTTCACCGGAGGTAATTGTAATGTTCGTAGTTTCACTATTGTCGGCATATACGGCGTAGCTATTGCTTACTATGATAGTACTGCCATCGTCGTATGATTTAGTCGTATCATGAACGGTTTCGGTTTCGTGTACAGGAGCGGCTTCAACTATCGACATACCTAGCATTGCACTGTATACTATAGGCATTGTAGTTAAAGCGTATAATATTTGACTCTTAAGCTTACCTTTTGATATTAGTTTTTTCATCATCATAAATTTGCATCCCCCATATCTTAGTTCTTTTAGCGATTTTCAGCTTAGCAAATACCATTAATAAGTAATTTTCTTTATTACTATATTTTGATTCATTTGCAATACTTGAAATATATTTTACCACGTTTGTACCCCCCCGCAAGACACTTACTTTGAACATGTGTACAACGTCTGCGAGTCTTGCCCGGCGCATTACGCCAGCGGCTTTACAACTATCAGCGTCTGCGCGTTTTTTTATGGTTCTATTACTTTTTGCGTTTCACCAACCTCAGCAATCACTCCCAGAGCACAGCCCCTGTAAATCATACTAAAAATACAAAAAACGCCTGCTGTTGAGGCAGACGCTGCAAAACAATAAAAACATCCTTTATTCAAATAATAGAAATAACAACTCATCTTTAAACGGGTTTAAGTATTTTTCTGTAAAATATATACTTGTAAGTTTTTTATAGATTATATAAAAAAACTGCCTTTTCAGACAGTTTTCTTACCATACGCAATAATACTCTCAATATTAAATTGGAAATAATTCGCAATCAAAAATCGCTATTATATCCTTCCATGCATCCAACTGGCAATTTCATCAGCTTTTCTTTGAGAAACTATCCCTTTATCAATATAACTTCTTAAAATTGCCACTAAGCTTGAGAAATCATTTTCCGTAAATTTCCTGTGAGCCTCAATAGCATACACTTCATCACAAAAAACCTTGCCTATCGCTTCATCAGATTGCCCAGAATCAAATAGTCTAATCAGATCATTTACCCATCCCTGAGCAATTTCACTTCTGCCAGTAGAGGTAATCCCTCCTCCGCTACCATCCACAGCATCTCTGTGGATAGCATAATCAAGCGCATAAGTCATAGAATCGCGATAAGTAACTCCGTGGCTATGCAAAAATACTGAGCCACGGATAACAGCGCCTGGAATAACATGTTCCCATTCTCCTCTGCTATCCAATAAATCGCTGGCAGAACCTCCCTCCTTATAAATTTTTACACGACCACACCTTTCACCATGGTCACAATTTGGATCAGTACAAATAATACACATAACCAATACCTCCTTATATTTTAATCTGATTTTAGAATAACATTAACCTGATTTACAATGGTGGAAAATGCCGCCTTCCGCAAAATAATAATTTAAATACTCAGACAAAAAAAGAGCAAACCAAAATGGTTTGCTCTTTTTTATGATAAACTTGCTGTCTGCCGGACTTATTTTTCTTCTATGCCCTTCAGCATTTTTATGACCCGCACAACTTCGTCGATCGTGATCTCGCTGTGCTTTTTTTCGTCGGTTTTTTCTGCGCCTCTGACCAGATAATCCAAGCTTACCTGCAGGATATCACAGACCCGGCACAGCATCTGCAAAGTGATCCCGCTGCGGCCATGCTCGATATTACTCAGGTGTGTCTGCGAAATACCCAGTTTAGAGGCGCATTCAGTCTGTGAAACCGCCAGCTTCAGCCGCATGATCCTGATCCTGGTGCCGATCTCTTTATAATCGATGCTGTTATCAAATGCTTTTCTGCCCATCTGCTATTCAGCTTTCGCTGTATCTTCAGCCAAAATCTGTTCTACACGATAGGAAACGGTTTTCTGTCTGGCGGCTGCGGCCTGGGCAGCCAGCTCCTGCTCGCGTTGTTTGTCTTCTATCACTTTACGGGCTTTTGATTCCGAGCTTCTGCCAAAGCGGAAGGTAGCGCCGACATTAGCTGCCTTCTCACTGCCGCTGATCGAAAAACCCACGCTCAAAAGTACGTCTTTATTAGGGTTGTGGAACAGACCTGCCGCAATAGCGCTTTCACCGCTGTAAGTACCTGCCGCCATCGAGAATTGAGTCGGGGCATCCGGGTCATATTCCAGCGGATGCAGGCCGGCCATAGCGACTGCCAAAGCTCCGACTTTATCAATGCGTCCATCCAGCTCGTCGATGCGGTTGCTTAAGCCGTCGATCCGCCCGTCTAAACGCTGTACTTCCTGGATGCGTTCTGTCCGTTCGGTAGTGATTGCCTGCGTATTTTTTTCAATATTTTCTTTGTTGGTCGTGATGTCACTGGTATTTTTTTCTACAGCCTCTTTGCTGGCAATTCCTTCGGCAACCGTGATATCTTCACCAGCTTCATTTTTCAAATGCAGCTTACCTGTTTCAGCATCATAAACAGCGTCAGCCACATCTGCTTCTTTACGCAGTTCAGCTTCTTCTTTTACTTTATTATCCACATAATCAGTACCGGCAACCTTAATATCTACCTTTTCCTTATCATTGGTAATGATGTTCTCACCGTCAAAATTATGTTCTTTCTTTTCTGCTGTGATCGTTACTGTTCCATCATCATTTTCATTATATGATATTGTGGTTTCATTATCGACATAGGTATTTTCGTCAGTTGCCAGGTCTTCGTAAAACTGCTCTTTCGAACCTTTATAACCACCTACAACAGCACTTTCATAAGCGCTTTTGCCATCCTTACCAGCAGCGCCCTGCTCTCCTCTATCGCCTTTATCACCTTTATCGCCCTTTTCGCCCTGCTCTCCTTTGTCACCCTTTTCGCCTTTCAATTCTCCGTTCTCGATTTTATCATTGACATCCTTAACTGCATCAGCCAATTTTTTATCATTTTCTACCAATTTATCTTTTATTTCCGCAATCTGCCCTACTGTCAAGTCACCGGCACTCTCACGGCACTCAATGTCGTCTTTATGACCGCCACCATAATAGTCTTTATGTAATATTTCCGGGTCATCTATTTTGACACCACCTATGGTCTCAGTCTTATTCGTCGGTATCCTAGAATCACTCTGGATAATGAACCCTTTGCCTGCAGCCGCATAGCCTTTTAAACAAAAGTCCCCCCCATATGTACTCCGCCCATTATCAGGCTCAAAACGACCGCCTTTGCTAAAACCTTATTCATCCTTTTCATATTCTTTTACCCCCTTGAGATTTATTTAGCATCTTTCTAAAACATGCTAAATTTCACCGTATTTATTCAACATCCAGCAAAAAAATCCTGCTCTCTTTTTGCATATTTAAGCAATTACAAGGGATAAATTAGCCGTTTTATGTATATTAATATCATATTTTATAATATTAATTCATTTTATTTCTTCATCTGCCAGCATTTCTATTTTTTATGTTTATTTCTTATTTATATTATTTTCGATTATTTGCTTTTATTTCCTAACTTGCGAAATCAGAAAAAATTTTTATACATTTTACTTTTTTAAATGCCAACTCAACAGCAAATAGTATTCTTATTACAAATATAACAACTTTCAGCACACTCTGGCCGCCGTACCCGAACCGCAGCTGTCAAATAAAAATAAGACCGGAAAATCCGGTCTTATTTTACTGTCCGCTTCTTGCTCAAAACACAGTATATTTTATTTCTTTTTCAATAACAGTGCCTGTTTCAGGGTTGAATTTCATTTCGCCCCGTACCTCCGGCGTGTAAAAATCTGCTTCATATTCATAAAGCCCGTCACCGCGGTCTAATTCTACTTTAGTAAAAACAGCATTCGGAAATTCCTTACGTACCAGATTTTGCACATCATTTACTGAAAGGACGATTTTATGGCTGCCTAAAGCGGTCTGCGCTTCCATTTTAAACTCTCTTACCTTGCCGCCGTTTCTTAAAACTTCTATTTCATAGGCGGTATTGGTTTTATTATCATAGAATTTAACGTCATAATGAGGCACGAATTCAAAGCTTTCGTCCTTAGTCACCAGATGTGTGCTGCCTGCCGGTACCCATTGAGCAGCAATGCTGCGGGCCTGTTCCGCATTGATGAGTTCGGCAGCTAAAGCTGTAACTGTGATCGCCAAAGTGCAGAGAGCTGCTGCCAGCATAGCTATAGATTTTCTTTTCATATCCTTTACCTCCTTAACGGCCGTTACGTCGCCGGCCTTTGCTTTGTCTTTATTTTATAACGCCAAGATTAAAACCAGATTAAAAGCCGCATTACCTGTCAAGGCCTGCTGCGGCTGCCTTTTGAACCTAAAACATATAAACAGCTCCACTCTGTTCAAAAGATGATTTCCAGTAAATTTTTTTGAAATTTTAAAGCTGTTTCATTGTTTTTTGTTGACTGCTTTTATGCAGATCATCAGCCGTGCTGTGCTGCTCCTATCCTCAGAATAAAACCCCTGTCTGCTAAGCAGACAGGGGTTTTGCTGTTAGTTTACTTTTGCTTTCAGTTCTTCTATTTCCCGGCTTTGTTCTTCCAGCTTAGCCAGCAGCAGTTTGATTTTTTCATCCTGCGCTGCCAAAGAGCTGTCTACCTCTTTACGAGTATAAACTATATCTCGTGCTTCTGCCTTACGGTCTCTAGAGCGATCCAGCGCAAAGTTGACGCCGAAGTTGCCCATTTTGCTGCCGCCTTCAGAAACACCCAGTCCCAGTGAGAACATTACTTTTTCATTAGGTGCGTAGAAGCCGCCGACTGCTAATGCGCTTTTACCGCCGTAACCGCCGTAAGCCATGGCCAGCTCGCCCTTGTTACCGTCCTGGAAGCGCGGATGCAGCCCTGCCATCGCTGCTGACAGCGCGCCGACCGTATCGATCTCATCACCCAGCTTATTGATATCTCTGTGGATATTGCCTATATCCTGCTGTACTGCATACAGCTGACTGCCGTTGATGGCGTCCATCGAGGTGGCGCTGACTTCGCCCGCCGCTACATTGCCGATCGTGGTGCCATTGCTGCCTTCCAGCGTGATTTTGTTTTTATTGATAGTGCCGCCGCTGTCCACATCGTATTTGATAGCGCTGTCAGAAACAGTTTTCAGCTGGTCTTCGGTCGCCGCCTGGCCGCTGGTGATATTCTCTGCGTCCCAGGCAGTATTGGTCAGACCGCCGATCGTGCCTGCACCGCCGTCGATAGTGATCTTATCGGCCGTAATAACGCCGTTGGTACCGTTCATATTGATATTACCGGTACTGATCGTACCGTTATTGCCGTCGATAGTGACTTTATTGGCGCCGCTGCCGATCTCGACTACTTCATTCAGCTTCAGCTCGTGATCGATGCCGCCGCTGTCATTAGTGGTTTTTGTGACGATAAAGTTACTGTCGCCTGTCGATACCGAGCTTTGCTGCGCGGCCAGCTCGACTGCTTCCGCCGCCGTATCGTAGATCGCTTTCAGCTGGTCTTCCGTTGCCGCCTGCCCGCTGGTGATATTATCCGGGTCCCAGGTAGTATTGGTCAGGCCGTTGATCGTGCCTGCATCATCTTTATTGATCGTCACGCCGCCGGCAGTAATCGAACCGTCGCTGCCGTCGATGACCACATTGCCGTTACCGACTTCGATCTTACCGTCGCCGGTGCCGTCTACTTTGACGCCCGTACCGATCTCCAGCTCATCAGCCAGCTTCACTTCGTAATCGGTGCCGCCGCTGCTGTAGGTAGTTGACGTAACAACGACATTGCTGTCGCCTGCCGAAACAGTAGCCTGCTGCGCTGCTTTCTGCGCTACTTCATACAGCTGGCTGCCGTTGACGGCATCGGTAGAAGTGGCGCTGACCTGCCCTGCCGCTACGTTTTGGATCTGACGGGTCGCCCCGGAGCTGCCTACGCTGACAACGCCCACAACATCGCTGACGCCGGCCCATTTAGTATAACTGCTGTTGCCCGTAACGCTGTTGATCGCCGTCGCTGTAGAATTATTTCCCAAAGCTACACTGTCTTTTAAGCTGATACTGATATTATTTCCCAGTGCCACCGAATTTTCTGCACCGGCGCTGATCGTATTGTTATTGCCGATAGCAGTGCTGTTTTCAGCGGCAACTTCATTAGCAGTGCCGACTGCGTTACTGCTGCTGCCGGAAACAGTATTTCCCGTTCCGAAAACATTGCTCTTGGAACCGCTGGCAATATTATTATAGCCAAAAGCATTGGCATTATCGCCGCTGGCAGTATTGCTGAAACCAAAAGCGCTGGACGCCAGGCCGCCTGCAGTATTACCGTAACCAAAAGCACTGGCATTTTCATTCGTAGCCGTATTATTATAGCCGATCGTACTGGAACCTACGCCGCCTGCTGTATTATTGTAGCCAACTGCACTGGCAGCCAGAGCATTAGCATTATTGCCATAGCCGACAGCGCTGGCATTCTCACTGGCCGCTTTATTCCTGAAACCAACTGCGCTGGACGCCAGGCCGCTCGCCTCATTGCTATAGCCAAAAGCACTGGCATAGTCCACTTTAGCAACATTGCTGAAACCAAAAGCACTGGACGCTACACCGCCGGCATTATTGCCATAACCGACAGCACTGGCATTTTCATTGGCCGCTTTATTCCTGAAACCGAGCGCGCTGGACGCCAGGCCGCTCGCCTCGTTGACATAACCAAAAGCGCTGGCATTTTCGGCGCTGGCAGTATTGCTCCAGCCAAAAGCACTGGATGCCAGGCCCCCGGCAGTATTGAAATAACCAAAAGCACTGCTGGAATTAGCGGAAGCTGTATTATTGACACCGGCAACAGTGGAATCAGAAGCACTGCCACTGGAAAAAACGGGCGCCGCCTGCACATTACTCGCATACAGGCCTGAAAAAATAAAGACACCGCTGCTTAAAAAAAGCATAATTTTTTTCTCTAACTGAACTTTTCGGGATTTAGACAATTCCCCACCTCTTTTCCTTAAATAGTTACTTGCTTTGTATAGTATGCTGAAACAATAAATCTGCCCCGCATCTATTTTTTATAAAGCTGTTCTGTTTTTTAGGCTGACCTCTGCTTTCTCCATCGCCTTTCCATTCGTAATAATTTAAGTAATTTTAGTTTAATTAATTTATAAACCTTAATACTTAATATTATTTATATGGATTATTTTTGCCATATTAACATATTTTCTTTGCACCTTGCAAGATATTTTTATTACAATTAAGCACTTTTTTATAATTATTATAATTTTTATAACTGTTACATTTAAAATTTCAAAAAATGATCCCTTATCTGCCGCTGTGGCAAAGGGATCATTTTTTGAAATCAGATGAGCAGCAGCAAGCTTTCTGCTGAAAATATCGCTGCTGCTTTCTATTTAAATGCTGTGAAACGGGCAAAACTGTACTGTTACTGCTGTTGTTCGCCTATGGGCTGAAAGGAAAACGCCCCTAGATCGTTCTGCTTATCGAAAACGAATATAAACAGCAGAGCTTTCTCCTTACTGTATTTAGCCAGATAAGCCAGGCGGTCGCCGTCAGCATACCGCTGATAGGCCAGGAACCTGTTTTCGCGCTGCTCGCCATAGCTGCGGCGCAGATTATTTTTCACACTGCCGAAAGTTTTTTCATCCAGCTCTGTTTGCAGCTTCGCTGACATCAGCTGGCGTATGCCGGCATATTCCATCTCGTTCTGACCGTTTAAGGCGGCAAATACCTTAACTACTGCCTGCTGCTGTTTGTTCAGGTCAGCGCCGTCGCTGGCCAGGCAAACGCTGGTCATCGCCAGACTTATGACCAGACATAGGATAAAGCTCCAGATCTTTTTCATACTTACTGCTCCTCTGCTCAGAAAGTTTGCCCCAGCCTTGCAGGCCGGGGCAAGTATAGTATTTTCTGTATTTACTTTTCTACCTGTGCTCGCAGGTATTCGATTTCACGGCTTTGTTTTTCCATTTCTCTGCTTTGTTCTTCGACCTTGGCCAGCAGCAGCTGGATCTTTTCATCCTGCGCCGCTAAAGAATTATCTACTTCTTTACGGGTATAGATGATATCTCTCGGTTCTGCCTTGCGGTCTCTAGAGCGGTCCAGTGCAAAATTGACGCCGAAGTTGCCCATTTTACTGCCGCCTTCGGAAATGCCCAGCCCCAGTGAGAACATTACTTTTTCGTTGGGGGCGTAGAAGCCGCCGACTGCTAATGCGCTTTTGCCGCCGTAGCCGCCGTAGGCCATGGCCAGCTCGCCCTTGTTACCGTCCTGGAAGCGCGGATGCAGGCCTGCCATCGCTGCTGACAGCGCGCCGACCGTATCGATCTCGTCACCCAGCTTGGTGATATCCTGATTGATATTATTGATGTCCTGCTTGACCTGATAAAGCTGGCTGCCATTGACGGCGTCCATCGAGGTAGCGCTGACTTCGCCTGCCGCTACATTGCCGATCGTAGTGCCGCTGCTGCCTTCCAGCGTGATTTTACCGGTGTTGATATTACCGCCGCTGTCCACGTCATATTTGACTGCGGTATCATAAACGGTTTTCAGCTGATCTTCCGACGCAGCCTGCCCGGAAACGTAATTATCTGCGTCCCAGGTAGTATTGGTCAGACCGCCGATCGTGCCGGAACCGCCGTCGATAGTGATCTTATCGGCAGTTATCATGCCGTTGGTGCCGTTCATATTGATATTACCGGTGCTGACAGTGCCATTTGTACCGTCGATAGTGACTTTATTGGCACCGCTGCCGATCTCAACGACATCATTCAATTTCAGTTCGTGATGGTCGCCGCCGTCAGCGTTAGTGCTTTTTTCGATCAGGATATTGTTGTCGACAGCTTCCATAGTTGTATGCTTAGCTGCCAGCTCGGCCGCTTCCGCAGCTTTATCATGGATCGCTTTCAGCTGGTCTTCGGTCGCTGCCTGCCCGGATACATAATTGTCCGGGTCCCAGGTAGTATTGGTCAGGCCGTTGATCGTGCCTTCATCATCTTTATTGATCGTCACGCCGCCGGCAGTTATCGAGCCGTCGCTGCCGTCGATGATCACATTGCCGTTACCGACATCTATCTTGCCATCGCCGGTGCCGTCGATATTGACCCCAGTACCGATCTCCAGTTCGTCGGCCAGCTTCACTTCGTAATCGGTGCCGCCGCTGCTGTTCGTGGTAGGCGTAACGACGACGTTGCTGTCGCCTGCCGAAACAGTAGCCTGCTGCGCTGCTTTCTGCGCTACTTCATACAGCTGGCTGCCGTTGACGGCATCGGTAGAAGTGGCGCTGACCTGCCCTGCCGCTACATTTTGGATCTGACGGGTCGCCCCGGAGCTGCCTACGCTGACAACGCCCACGACGTCGCTGACGCCGGCCCATTTAGTATAGCTGCTGTTGCCCGTAACGCTGTTGATCGCCGTCGCTGCAGAATTACTGCCCAAAGCGACGCTGTTAGCCAGCGAGATACTGGTATCGTTACCAAGCGCGAAGGAATCATCAGCTCCGGTGCTGATCGTATTGTCGTTGCCGACAGCGGAACTGGAATTAGCAGCAATATTATTGCCATAGCCAAAAGCATAGGACGAATTGCCGCCTACATTATTAAAAAGACCTACCGCCGTTGAATAATCGCCGCTGACAGCGTTATCATAACCCAGGGCATTGGAAACGTAGCCGCTGATATTATTGCTGTGGCCAAAAGCGCTGGCGAATTCAGCAGTCACCTCGTTATTATTGCCGAAGGCACTGGAGGCGTAGCCGCTGACTCTGTTGCCGGCGCCGACAGCATTAGTGTATTCTTCTGACGCTGTATTTTCATTGCCGATAGCGTTGGATTTGACGCCGCTGGCTGTATTTTTATAGCCTACGGCGCTGGCATAACTGCCGGAAGCCGTATTCATACTGCCGATAGCGTTGCCGACATAGCCCGAGGCCGCATTGCCATAACCAAAAGCACTGGCATAATTAGCAGACGCGTTATTGCTGGCGCCCACAGCACTGCCGAGATAGCCGGCCGTTGTGTTCTGATAGCCCAGAGCACTGGCAAAGGACCCCGAAGCGTTATTGTTGACGCCGAAAGCGCTGGAGGAAGAACCCGACGCCTTGTTCAAAGCACCGAAAGCATTGGCATATTCGTTGCTCACTTCGTTGGAACGACCCACGGCGCTGGCCGAAACCGCGCTGGCCGTAGCCCTGTTCTGATAGCCGATCGCCGAAGAAGCAAAAGCCTGCGTCTGGTTATTATAGCCGATCGCGTTAGTATAATTGCCGCTGGCGGTATTATTATAGCCAAAAGCATTACTGATCTCGCCGCTGACGGTATTATTTGAACCTACGGCCGCACTGCGAATATTGCTGACCGTATTCTCCGTACCGAAAGCGCTGGCAAAATTACCGGCGATATTATTATTGTAGCCAGACGCGATAGCATGCTCGCCGCCGACCTTATTGCCGTAGCCAAAGGCACTGGCATAGCTGGCAGTAGCTTCATTATACACACCGTAAGCATTGGCATAGGCGCCGGAAGCCACATTCGAGGTACCGATGGCGTTGGCCAGATAGTTGGAAGCCGTATTATCATAACCGACCGCCGAACCAAAATCGCCTGTAACCACGTTTTTCACACCCAGCGCACTGCCCGCATAGGCCTTAGCCTCATTTTCATGCCCGAAAGCACTGGCATAACGCTCCGTCGCTTTGTTCTGCGCACCGAAGGCCTGGGAATCCTGAGCCGTAGCTTCGTTTAAATAACCGAAAGCCTGGGCATTATGGCCGCTGGCAGTATTGCTGATACCGACAGCGCCTGCCGAGATCCCTGAAGCCGTATTCTTATTTCCCAGCGCCGTAGCATCGTTAGCTGTAATATTGTTGCCGAGCCCGATCGCGCTGGAATTCTCTCCGATCGCATAGTTATCATTGCCGATCGCAGTAGAATACATCGCCATTGCCTGATTATTATTACCGATCGCACTGCCTCCGGTAGCGATCACCTGATTATTGCGTCCCATTGCTACGGCCTCTGCTGCCGAAATGGTATTGGTAAAACCAAACGCCACTGATTCATTGCCGCTGACATTATTCAAATAACCAAAGGCGCTCGTACCAATACCATCCGCCAGATTGCCGGTACCGAAAGCATTGGAATTATCCGAATTCGCCTTATTGGCAGTACCAAAAGCGTTACTGTCCAAGCCATTGGCCACATTATCCTTACCAATAGCATTAGACCCGATGCCATTAGTGATATTGCCGCTGCCGATCGCGTTCGATTCATTGGCATAAGTGTTGTTTTTACTGCCGATGGCATTGGAATCCTCGGCCAAAGCCTGGTTATTCGCGCCGATCGCATTGCTGTTATCAGAAATAGCATGATTGTTATAACCTACAGCATTGGTATTCTCACCGCTGGCGTTATTATTTACGCCGGCAACAGTCGAATTGGTCCCGGTTCCATCCGCAAAAACAGCCGCGGCATAAACGTCGCCTGCACAAAACCCCGAAATCGCAAACAAACTGCTGCTCAAAAAAACTATGATTTTTTTCTCTAACTGGTATCTTTTGGATTTAGACAACTGTCTCACTCCTTCATCATCAATTTTTACTTCAAATTTTTATCTTTTATCGCACAGGGGCAGCAGGCGTGTTACAGCCTGACTTCTAATGAAAATGATTGCCCTGGCTTTTGCCTTTCCCGCTCCTTTCTGTAAATTTTTCACGCTGATTGCAAGACCCCGATTATACATAAAGGGTTGTTTGGAAATAATATTTTAAACAAAGGAAGTGACTGTATTCCCTGTCTAAAAACGTTCATCAAAGCTGCGTCTTTAAAACGCAGCGTGTATTTGGGTTTGCCGCTCTGCTTTTTTCGCAAAGCGGCACTTATGGGGAAATATTTTCAAGCAAGACGGAGGGTCGCAACGTCTTGGTGAAAACCTTACTCATCCTGTCTACTTTCGCAATATTTTAATTAATTCTTGTTTTGATAATTTCTTATTCCTTATATTTAATAGTATCTATATAGATTATTTTTGATATAATACCATATTTGTCCCCCCCGCAAGACATTTTTGTTATAAGTGAATACGCCTGTCTGAAAGTCTTGCAACTGGTACCCGAACTGCAAAAAACCGCCTGCCCAGGCAGACGGTTTTGTTATTTGAATTATTTACTTGCCAGCCTTAGACAACAGCCTCTTTTCTTCTCAAACAAATAAAAAAACACCGTATGCAATCACACATACGGTGTCCCAGAACTTTTATTCTCTTTTTCAATGCTTCTGCAGCTGTTTATTTATTTCACGCACCAGCGTCGCTAAATTTAAAGGCTTGGCTAAATGGCTGTTCATACCTGCCTTTTTCGCTTCGATGATATCTTCGGCAAAAGCATCGGCTGTCATCGCCACGATCGGCACGGTTCTGGCATCGGTCTTAGCAGAAGCGCGGATCTTCTGTGTGGCTTCATAGCCGTTCATTACCGGCATCTGCACATCCATCAGCAGCAGATCATAATATCCTGCCGGCTCCGCCGCAAATTTTGCCGCGCCTTCTGCGCCGTCACAGGCACTTTCTACCACAGCGCCGGCAGATTCCAGCATTTCCATCGCTATCTCACGGTTCAAGGCGTTATCTTCCACTAATAAAAAGCGTTTACCGCTGAAATCAGTTTTACTCTTCTGTTCATCGGCAGCTGCTTGACCTAAAACATATCTCTGTAACGCCCGGCACAAAGTCGACATAAAAACAGGCTTCGTCATAAAACCGTTGACACCCGCCTGACGCGCCTTCGTTTCAACATCGGCCGAATCATATGCTGAAATCAAAATGATCGGCAGCGGCTCGCTGATAGCGCGTCGAATAATCGCCGCCGTTTCCACTCCGTCCTGATCCGGCATCCTGCAGTCCAGTATCACCGCGTCGTAAGGCTCACCCGCCTGATGCGCCGCCAGGACCTTCTGCACCGCCCGCTGTCCACACGTTTCCCAGTCCGAACGAATGCCAATCTGCCGTAAAAGCTCCGTCGTATGCTCACAGACGATCACATCATCGTCGACTACGATGATCTTCAAATCGGGAAACTTAAAATTGCCCAATTCCAGTTCACTGATCTGCAGCGGCAGGCTGATCGTAAATTCAGTACCAGTACCAACCTCGCTGCTGACCTCGATCGTCCCGCCCATCAAATCGACGATTTTCTTCGAGATCGCCATCCCCAGACCACTGCCTTCTGTTTTATCGATCCGGCTGTCTCTTTCGCGGGTGAAGGGTTTAAAAATATCCCTCAAAAACTCCGGCTTGATTCCGATTCCGGTATCCCTGACTGTAAATTTGAACCAGGCTTTGGCCGCATTTTCTGACGCCGTTTCTTCGATATCGAAACTGACGGTACCGCCCGGCGGCGTAAACTTGGAAGCGTTGGAAAGCACATTGATCAGTACCTGCCGCAGACGCAGCGAATCGCAGCACAGCTGCTCGTGCCTGATATGCCGCAGGCGCACGTCAAACTGCTGCTGCCTGGCCTTGACACTGCTCTGCATGATCGAAACGATAGTATCCATCACCTCCGGCAGCTCGATCACTTCTTCCGCCAGAGTCATTTTTCCGCTTTCTATCTTCGACATATCCAGCACATCATTGATCAGGCCCAGAAGATGCTGACTCGAAAGCGAGATTTTCCGCAGACAGTCCTGTACCTTTTCCGGAGTGTCGATATGCGCGGAGGCAATATCTGTCATCCCCATAATAGCGTTCATCGGCGTCCTGATATCATGCGACATCCGGGAAAGAAAATCAGATTTTTCACGGTTAGCGACTTCTGCCGCCTGCAGTGCCGCCTGCAGTTCCTGTGAACGTTTTTCCAGCTGCTGCTGCAGTTCCTTTTGTTCAACGGCTTCAGTAACATCAATAAAGGTAGCGTAAATGACCGGGATATCGTTAACCTTTTGGTCGCTGAACATACCGCTGACTTTGATCCAGGAACAGCTTCCATCTTTACGCGGCATCCTGCAGATACATTCATAACCACTTTTCCCTTTCAGCAATGCCTGTTCAACTACCATCGCCATTTTTTCATACTCTTCCGGGTACTGCTCAAAATATTTGCGGCAGCTGTTATGATAGATTGCTTCATACTCTTGCTTTGTGTATAAAGTCTGCGAGTAAAAATAATCATTAGCCCAGACTACCGTAAAATTTTCGTCCATCAAGTGCTTACTGACACTGACGTTCATTGCACTCATCAGCATATTGTAATCATAGACTGTCTGCTCACTGCTTTGTTCGTTCAATTTAAGGCCGTAACTGTCAGCGTTCATGCTTTCACTTCTCTCATGCTTTTAAATTTCTGCAAATTCTCTCATCAATTTAAGCTTTACAATTATTTTATTTAATATTTTCTAAACTATTCGTTATCTAATTAATATTGTAGTTATGCTTTTTCTAAAAAGCAATATTTTTTTGTAATATCATATAATTTTACCCCTCTACAGGACAATCATACTGATTTACTTACTCGTTCTTTTTAAGCTTCCCCATATTGGTGAATATATGTAAGCACTGCAAAAATATCATTCAACAAATCCTGCAAACTGCTTCCTGTCATCTATGCACGACAGCATAATAAAAGAACACCGTACAAAATGTACGGTGTTTTAGTATTTTATAATTTATTTTTGGGATTCGGCCGCTGTTTAAAGCAGTGATAGCTGCAGTAATACTGCCGCCGGCGTCCGGCCAGGGCCGTATAGACATGATAGGTTTTATTGCAGGAAAATTCCTTACCGCAGATCGGACATACCTCCAGCAGACTTTTTAAAGGACCGCTGGAACTGCTCCCGCCACCCGTTATTTCATTGCCGATAACATCATCTTCATTTTTCATAACAGCTGCTCCCATCCTGCTTATTTTTTTAATTGCATCCCGTTTATTTTTTGTATTACCAGTTATACTTTTTATTATATAATTAATAAATTTATATAATTTTTCAGCACGGTTTATTATAATACATCAAATCAATTCCTGCAAGATTTTTGCCGTATAATTTATATTTTATTTTCCAAGCCTGACTTATGACGTCTTCCGGCCTTTTTTACATACAGCATGCTGCAGATAAAAGAAGTAAACGGGATCGTAAACAGGATGCCAAAGCTGCCGATAACGGCCTGCAGGATCTCTACGACCACCATTTCCTTGTTCAGCAGATACAGCAGCGAATGGTTATAGGCAAAGAACAGCAAAACTATCGTCAGTGAACCGCCGATATATGCCAGGATCAGCGTATTGGACATCATGCCCAGGATATCGCGGCCGATATTATTGCCGGCCTGCAGCAGCATTTTCCTCGTAGGTTCAGCAGTAGTAGCCGCCAGCTCGTTCAGCGCCGAAGCGATATCCATCGCCACATCCATGATCGCTCCCAAAGCGCCGATAATGATCGCGCTGAATATGATCGCTTTCAGATCGACCGGGTCAGCAGGATTCAAAAACAGCAGGTACATGGAATCCTCGTCTACCAGCCCCGTAAGCTGCAAAAAACTGTCTGCAGACGCACTGATAAGCGCCGCAATGACAAGTCCGCCGATACAGCCCAAAATAGTCGCGATCGTTTTTCTGCTGATGCCATTCACCAGCAGCAGATTAGTCACGACAATAAAAGCACAGGTCAGGATCGTCCAGCAGTAAACGTTCTTGCCCGACAGTATCGCCGGCACAAAAACCGCAAAGATTGACAGGCAGCAAAAAAGCAGAGAGATCAAAGTATTTACGCCCTGCATCCGTCCAAAAGCGATAATACTTAAAGCAAAAACAGCAAACAGCCACATCAGTACATTACTGCGCAGATGCTCGGCATAACTCCATTCCCCCTGACTGCTCTGTCCCGGCAGCAGCAGCACCTTATCGCCAACGGCTACATCGCGCCCAACCGCAAAACTGCCGGCTTTATTCTGCGCAGCCGTCACTTTGACGCCTTCTTGCCTTCCTGACAATAATTCGGCTTCAAATCTTATCTGCTCAAATTTAGCCCCGGCTGCTGCCGGCAAAAGCTTCACTACCCTTGCCTCAACAACGTCAGTAGGCGATTTCTCTTTAAAAAAACTTAAACCCTGCACAGCAAAATAATGCCCCGCCGCAAGATACAGCACAGCCAGAATGATAGTAACGAGATAAACAAATTTATTTTTCAAGGTACGACCTCCAAAATTTATTTAAAATAAATTTTGGCAATTCTCAATTATCAAGACGCACTTTCAGCCCGATCAGCGTCAGCCTTGCCAGACTGGCAGGCAAAGCCCTGCTTCCAACACTTTCAGCCGGAACTGACAGACTCAGCAGCAATGGCAGCAGCGCCGGCAGAACATAATTAAGACAGCTGCCGATAACGCTGACCGTCAGACACACCTGGCAAGCTGTTCCGCTGCAGTCATGTCCGTGACTGGCCTCTACATATAGAGGAGCCCAAACTGCGCCGACAGCAATAACCAGTATCAGCAGTAAAGCTGTTATCGATTTATAATTACTTTGTTTTAAAGTCATGGCGTTCACTCTCAAAACAAGATTTTTCTGTTACTCTATTTATTAATATACCACAAAAATTTCCGCTGACTTGTGAACTTTTCACTACTGCTCACAGTACAGCCCAGCTACTTCAGACAGTAATAAAAAACAGGCCAGCCTTCTAAAAGCTGACCTGTTTTTTATTCATGCCTGCTATCAGGCATTTTCATAATATCTGATCACTTTTATGCGCCGCATTCTTTTATCATTAGCTTTGACCGGCGCTTCATCACACTCCGGATCGACCAGGTCCTCCAGCCTGCACCCGAAAATACTGCGCAGCTTCAACAGCAGTTTCAAACTGCCGGGGACTCTGCCATTTTCAATATTGCTCAGGTGGGTCTGCGTTATATCCAGCATTTCCGCCAAAGCTGTTTGCTGAATGCCCTGTTTTACTCTTCTGACTTTGATTTCATTGCCTATTTTTTTCAAATCGATACTTTGCATATTCGTCCCACCACTTTCTTTAAAAATCTTTTTGCTTAGCTTTAATCAAGGTAACGAATGACCCTGACTCTCTTTTTCCTGGGTTTGTTTTCATCTTCCAGACAAAGCAGTTCGTCGATCGTACAGCCTAAAATATTTTTCAGCTGCAGCAGCAGCTCCAGGCTAAGCATAGCGCGGCCAACTTCGACGTTGCTCATATGTGTCTGCGAGATCCCTAATTTTTCTGCCATCGCTGTCTGCGAGATCAGTTTCTGCATCCTTCTTACTTTGATATTCATCCCTATTTTTTTTCTGTCTAAAGTTTCCATTTTCCACTCCTTACTGTGTACGTATGCATATAGCTTCCTTTAAAAAAATATATCCTGCATTTCTACACGTTTTTCTATTTCAAATTTCATCATAATTGCAAACTGTACACCAACATTTTTAATGTTTAATTATTTTGCCAATTAAATTAAGTATAGTTTATTGTTTTTATTATAGCATTTATTAAAAACCAGCACAATATCTTATATAAAAATGTTGCTCCAAGCCGTTTTTAATCACATATTAAACTTTTTCATATTTTTAGCAGAAGTAGTTTTGTATTAATTAATAAAATTATATTTTTTATTCGTTTACATTTGTTATTTCATTCTTTAATAAAAATAAAGTATTTTTAAATTATATCTAATCGTTTTTTCAAATAACTAAATTTACTATATGTTTTACTATAAATGTTTATGTTATAATTTACTTGTAATATTTTCGAAGGGATATTGGCGATGTTAAGCAAAAATACGCTATTTGAATTTCTTTATCAAAATTTACACGACCAGATCACCTGCGGCCATCTGAAACCTGGCGATACTCTGCCTTCCATGCCGCAGCTTGCAGCCATTTATAATGTCGGCATCCGTACCGTCAAAGATGTTTTGGCCAGATTAAAAACAGAAGGCCTGATCCAAACAACAGAACGCAAACCGGCACGTGTCATTTACCGGGCTGAAAAAAACAGTGCTTCTCAAAGCTATGCTGTTGGTCTGCTGCGGCGTCAGGAGTCGCTGACAGAAGTTTATCAAACCATGGGGCTCATTTTACCGTCCATTTTTCATTTTTCTGCCGCACACTGCGATATCAAAAAGCTGCCCTCCTATCAGAAGCTGCTCAAAAAAAATAACTGTCAGGATACTGCAGCGCTCGATGCCGCTTTTTCAGCTCTACTGAACGAACTGCTGCGCAGCTCCAACAATCTGCTCTATAACGATCTATATAACAGTCTGAAAACTTATTCTAAGGTTACTTTAGCGGCACCTAAAAATATGCTGTTTAAGTATGATCCGGAAACCTTCCGGATGCTGCTGGCTGCTTTACAGAGTAATGATTACCAGCTTGTCAATAAGCGTTTCAATGATATGTATCTCAGCTTTTCTGTTTCAGTCAACAAATATATCCGGAAAGTATACAAAAAATACCAACAGGCAGAGATTCCCGAACCTGTTTATGATTATAACTGGAGCGCTGAAAAAGGACGCGACCATTACTATACCCAGATCGCCCGTGACCTGATCGATAAGATCGCCGCCAGCATCTATGAGCCCGGTACACTTTTACCTTATGAAGCTGTACTGGCCAGAAACTACAAAGTCTCTATTTCCACGATCCGCAAATCGCTGGCTCTGCTCAACGAGATCGGCTTCGCAGAAACCATCAATACCAAGGGCACTATTGTCAGGCTGCCGCCTACCTTCATCACCGCTAATTGTATGCAGAACGAGCGTTACAAAAAAGATACGCTGATCTATCTCAGCGCCTTGCAGCTAATGTCAGTTATTATCAAGCCTGTCGCTGTGGCTGCAGCCGGCAGGATCGATCCCCAGACACAGAAAGCCTGGCGGTCAGAATTTGGTCAGCCAGGTAAAGTACCCCTGGCCTTAATAGTCAATTCCCTGATCGAACTTACGGAGCTGCAGCCGCTGCGGGCGATACTGCAGGAAACCAATAAACTGCTGCACTGGGGTTATTATCTGGCTTTTCACCGCCAGAATCTTGCAGGAACGACGGATACTCTTTGCAAATATACATGGCAGGCTTATTTATACCTGGAAGCACGGGATATTGAAGGTTTCAGCACTTATCTGGCAATTTGTTTTTCCTATATCCTTGAAACGATCCGTGATTTTATTATACAGCATGGCCTGCAGGAAGCTGCAAAGCTTGCAACACCTTACAAGATACCAGATTTAAATATCAAATAAAAAATAGACCTGCCCTAGGGCAGGTCTATTTTTGGGGAATATCTTCAAACAAGGCGGAGAGGGTTGCAATCTACCTTGCCGAAAATCGACTTCACAAATTTTAAATATTGCAATATTTAAATTCGCAATATTTTAATTTATGTTATTATAGCACATTCCCATTTTTTTCAAAATAGTTTTTCAGAAATTTATTTTTAAATCAAAAAGCAGCTTCTCCATTATTAAGATGAGAAGCTGCTTTTACATTTTTCCAGGAATATTCCCTGCTGTTCTCACAGCATATTTTCATCAAATACGACAAAAACATTTTTGCCTTTTCCCTTGGCTTTATACAAAGCGCTGTCCGCTTTCTGATACAGGTCGTCAAAAGCAGCGCCGTCGTCAGATTCACAGAACACCATCCCGATACTGCAGGATATCTTCAGTCCTTCTTTTGCCGCGCCTTTAGTGTACAGACTGCAGATCTGCCCGGCTTTCACCAGGGCATTTTCCATACTGGTGATATCACACATCAGCACCGCAAATTCATCGCCGCCGATACGGCCCAGCAGATCCGAACTGCGGAAGCTGCGCTCAAGATTGGCAGTAAGCTCACACAGCACCGTATCACCGAAGGCATGTCCCCTGCTGTCGTTAACATTTTTAAAATCATCAATATCCAGCAGGAAAAAGGCATGCTGCCGTTTCGAGCTGTCAGCTAAAACCTCATTGACATATTTTTCAAAAACAGCCCGGTTATAAATACCCGTCAAAGGATCGCGCTCAGCCTTATGCTGCATCCGTGCAAATTTATTCTGCGTATCGTTGATATCCAGAACATTACCTAAAACACGCTTGATCTGCCGCTTATCATCAAATACCACCGCCATATAAAAACGATACCAGTGATAATCTCCATCAGAAGTATGCAGGCGCCCCTGAAAAACTGTCCTGCCGGCCCTTTGCAATTCTGTCAGAGCCTTCTGCACGGCACTGCTGTCTTCCTCATGAAAATACTTATTTAAACTGCTGCTATTCTTTTCCGCAATAGTATCAGTAATAAAGCCGCCCAATTTTTCCAGTATCTGTTTTTCGGTATTATGCCCGGCCGCACCTTCACCGGTATTTTTAACGATCAGAAATTTACATGCTTTCAGATCAAATTCAAACATGCAGCCTTCCATCAAGCCCGCCGTCAGCCGCAGACCCTCTATCTCCGCGTTGATCTGTTTTAAACGGTCTTTTTCGATCTGCCGCCAGATATAGATGATAACGAGAAAGCACAGACAAATGAGCAGGAAATATTTTCCCATCGTATCCCGAGCGATCTTATTCAGCATCTGCTGATCTGCCAGCAGATTGGTTCCCGAAACGATCTGGAAAGTGTACCAGTCGTTAACTTCTACAGGCGCAAAGACTACATACTGTGTCTCGCCAAAGATATCAGTATAATAGAAAGCGCCGCTTTCTTTATTGGCAATAGCTTTTTCCAGGTCTTGCTCCGTCATCGAGCAGCCAATGGCTTCCTGCTCCAGGAATTTAAAGAAATTTCCCTGCTTGCCATTGCCGATGCCCATAATCACATCGCCCTTTTCATCTGCGATCATCGTAATACGGTCCTGCTGCATATTCAGCACCGCCAGCAGCGTTTTCGTCGCATTGTCAAGATCATAGGCTTCATGGACAACGCCGATGACCTCTTCATCCTTATACAGTGGCTTAGCCAGAATAACTACTTTTCTGCCGCTGGACGGCAAAACGACCGGCCCTTCAACAACTTCTTCTCCCTCTAAGGCCCTTTTATAATAATCCTGATCCAGGATATCGATTTCCTCGCCATTGCTCATCAGGGTTTTCTGACCACGATAAGTAAGTCCAACAGTCGAAAAATGCCCTGTGTTGGAAACTGTACTCAAAAGATTGACCAAATTATCCTTCTGCCCTTCATATCGAGGAGCGTTTCTCAGCACGATATCCAGTAATTCATTCTGCCGCTGGATCTCGGTATGCAGAATAACTTTGGTATGATGGGCTGCGTCCAGCAAATAATCGTAAGTCTGGCGTTCCAGAATGTCCTTTTGACTGGCACTGAAATTGAATGCAAAAGAAACCGCCAGGATCAAAACTGAGATTATAGTTATGACGATCAGCTCACGATGCAGTTTTCCCCACATAAAGCTACCTCTTTCTATTTTTTACAAACGCTCTCTGAATTCTACAAAATAAAACAATTAGGTTATCCGCTATTAATTATAACCTATTTTTTATATTATAGCATTTTTACTTTTAGCAAATAAATACTTTTATCTTTATTTTTTAAGCCCAGCCACTGTTTTTTACTGCCGCCGAAAAAAAGCAAAACACCGCTTTCTGTAAAAGCGGTGTTTTGCCTGTAGGAAGCTATATATGAGATGTAATTGCCGTTAAGGCTTAAACATGGCTGTTGGAAACTTCAACAGTTTTGTTCATAACGTTGGTAAAGAATGTAACCGGCACCATAGTCTTGCCATTTACTAAAATCGGAGCGTTGTCCAAAGTAATGGTTTGGCCATTGCGTACATATTGGTTGCTGCCAATAGTCATAAAATAGGTCTGATCACCTTTTTCCATCGAAACATTTTGCATACCGGCATCCCAGAATACCTGGTAGTCCATTTTTTCCATCAGCGGACGCAGGGGCAGGTATACTGTATCTTCTTGAACCATGATGGCTTCATCAGGAGTTAATACCAGCTCTTGTTGATCCATAACGATGGTTCCTGCACCAAGATGGACTTTGATATCGGCACTGTTGGCTTTAGCGATAGACCAGCCAAAAATGCCTACCAATAATAAGCAGACCACTACGATTACAGATTTTTTCATTTTCATTGACCTCTTTCCTTTCCTGCTGAGCAGGTTTTGTTTACGATTTTTATTATATACACTTTTTCATCTGTGTGAAGTTTTCAATATTTAAATATCAACTAGAAAAAAATTACAGTTTGCTTACAAAAATACTTTTTCCGCCCTTTTTACAGGTCTGAATGGCACATTTTAAAGCCCTTAACCCCCCTGAAACAGTAGAAGTAAATAAAAAAACGACCTTTGTAAGCGCAGTACCTGCAAAGGTCGTTTTTGAGTATAAAAATTTTTTAATCCAAAGACTTGACGATCACCAGAACAGGAAACGCCGCATCGGGCAGATCGCTATGAGCACCGCCGCAGACCTTTTCTTCATAAGCGTCCCGGTCCAGCAAATCAAAATCTACAATAATATCGTCACTGTAATATTCCTGAGCCGGCTCAATATCTTCTTTGCGGATACCCTGCCAGGCAGCTTTCGGCACTTTTGCCGCAAAAAATTCCAAAGTCGATGATTTAGCATGATAAATCTGGATCGCGTCTTCTGCGGTATACAACATAACTTTCAACTCCTGTCTTTTCAAGATCAACGGCGCGCTGCCAATGAATGGCAGCATCGCTTGTTGTTATTATCACTATATCACAGAAAGCAGCGACAGTCAAAAATCTTAATAATGATTATTAGTTGCATTATTTTCTAAAATATAATTACTAAAAAGCGGTACTGCCGCCATATCAGGACAGTACCGCCAGTCAGATTTATTTATTATGCCTCGATCGGCTCGTCCTGCAGGGCTTCATAGTCTTCCTCGCCAGTACGTATCTTAACGACGTTCTCTACATCATAGATAAAAATTTTACCGTCGCCATACTTGCCGGTATAAAGCACTTTTTTCGCAGCGGCCACCACCGCAGCCACAGGAATAGCCGAAACAACAAGTTCTACTTTGACCTTGGGCAGCAGATGCACGCTTACTTCCGCACCGCGGTAATATTCGGTATTGCCTTTCTGCAGCCCGTAACCCAAAACCTTCGTTACCGTCATACCGGTAATACCAAGTTTATCCAAAGCTTCCTTCAAGATCTCAAAACGCAGCTGCGAAGTAATGATCACGATCTTCGTCATTTTCGGTCTGCCTGCTGCCGGCAGAGCGGCAGTAACGTGAGTAACGGCAGCACCAGCCCCTGCTGCTTCTTGAGCAGTCACAGCACCATGGAAATCTTCTGCCGCCGGCATAAAATCGGCATAAGAGCTGGCCAGACCATGCTCTTCCATATCCAGCCCGGCGATTTCCTCACGCGTGCTGACCCGCAGCCCGATAGTTTTATCAAGGATTTGAAAAATCAGTGTCATCACGATACCTATATACGCCGCTACCGCTGCAACTCCCGTCGCCTGAATGATCAGCAGCTCACTGCCGCCGCCGTACAGCAGACCGCCGTCTACTGCAAAAACACCAACCAGCAGCGTGCCCAGCGCACCACAGACTCCATGTACCGAAATTGCGCCGACAGGATCGTCGATTCTGGCAATCTGGTCAAAAAATTCTACTGCAAAAACGATCACAAGCCCGGCAATGATACCGATCACAAAAGCTCCCGGAACACTGACTGCGTCACAGCCAGCAGTAATAGCGACCAATCCTGCCAGCGCGCCGTTCAAGGTCATCGATACATCAGGCTTGCCGTAACGCAGCCAGGTCAGGAACATCGTTGCCGTCGCGGCAGAGGCAGCGGCCATATTAGTAGTAACAAAGATCCTGCCCATTGATGTCAGGACATCGTCACCGGTCGCGCAAACTGTAGAGCCGCCGTTAAAGCCAAACCAGCCGAACCAGAGAATGAATACGCCCAAAGCGCCCAGCGTCAGGCTGTGTCCTGGTATGGCATTGACACTGCCGTCAGCATTATATTTTCCAATACGCGGACCAAGTATCTTAGCACCGACAAGCGCGGCTACACCACCGACCATATGGACCGCCGTAGAACCGGCAAAATCATGAAAACCCATGGCGCCGAGCCAGCCGCCGCCCCAGATCCAATGCCCCGAGACCGGATAAATAACCGCGCTGATCAAAATACTGTAGATGCAGTACACAGAAAACTTCGTCCGTTCGGCCATAGCACCTGATACAATAGTCGCCGCCGTAGCACAGAAAACAGTTTGAAAGATAAAAAAGGCCCAGGACGGATAAGACGCCCCATAATCGTTTTGCACAAAAAAATCAGGCGCACCGATCAAACCGCCGATATCCGTGCCAAACATCAGGCCAAAGCCAATGATCCAAAAAACGATACTGCCCAGACACAGATCCATAAAATTTTTCATCACGATATTGCCGGCATTTTTAGCTCTGGTAAAACCGGTCTCGACCATGGCAAAGCCCGGCTGCATAAAAAATACCATAAACGCGCCGATCAGTACCCACATCGTATCCGCTGCTGCGTATTTTTCTATCATCATAGTCCCCCCACATCCAATCATTTTAGCTCTATTTATAAAAAAGAAGCGTATCCTCAGCGGATACGCTTCTTCGCGTTGTCAGCTTCCCCTGGGCGTCCTTTAATTGTTGACGCCGTAAAGCAGCTTGCCGTAGGTTGGATACGGCAGATAGTCTTCACCGATCAGCTCTTCGGCAGCATCAGCATAGCTGCGCAGGAGCTCCATTTCTTTTAAAACCGTGTCATGATAATAGTTGGCCTCAGCTTTCATATCGACGCATTTTTCAGCACCTTTCAGCGCTTTGTCCAGCTTTTCACCGCTGTTATACATTTTAGCGGTCAACTCGGAAATCTTCGCCGCCAGATCAGCTTCAAAGCAGTTTTTGATCCCCAAGTCCTTTTTAGCAGCAGCATTGCCCAGCAGGTCATTAGTATAAGCCGCTGCCGCCGGCAGGATATCCTTATACAGCATATCCAGCATCGTCAAGGCTTCGATATTGATCGTTTTGGCATATTTTTCCAGCATGATCTCCACCCGGGAACGCACCTCGGCCGCTGTAAAAATACCGTGTTTAACAAACAATTCGATATTTTTTTCCGCTTCCATATAAGGCAGCGCTTCCGGTGTGGATTTAAGATTAAGAAGCCCCCTCGATTTGGCCTCTTCTACCCATGCGTCCGTATAACCGTCACCGTTGAACACGATACGTTTATGCTTGACGATGGTTTCTTTGATCAATTTCTTCATGGCAGCATCTTTATCGGCTGCTTTTTCTAATTTGTCTGCGAATTGATTCAAAGCTTCGGCAACGATAGTATTGAGAACGATATTAGGGCCGGCGATAGAAAACTCGCTGCCCAGCATTCTGAACTCGAACTTGTTGCCGGTGAAAGCGAACGGAGACGTACGGTTTCTGTCCGTATTATCCTTGGTCAGTGCCGGGATAACATCGCCGCTCAATTTCAATAACGCCGCCGCGTCAGGATTGTACTGCTTCCCTTTTTCGATAGCTTCCAGAATATTGGTCAGCTCCGTCCCCAGGAAAACAGATACTATCGCAGGAGGCGCTTCGTTCGCGCCGAGACGATGATCGTTACCGGCGCTGGCTACACTTACGCGCAGCAGATCCTGATATTCATCAACAGCTTTGATGATAGCTGCGAGAAACAGTAAGAAACGGGTATTTTTATGTGGTTCTTTACCGGGATTCAGTAAATTATCGCCTTCAGTAGTCGCAATAGACCAGTTATTATGCTTACCGCTGCCATTAACGCCAGCAAAGGGTTTCTCGTGCAGCAGGCATACCAGTCCGTGACGCAGGGCAACGCGCTTCATAAATTCCATTGTCAGCTGATTATGATCAGAAGCTACGTTAGTAGTAGTAAAAATAGGTGCCAGCTCATGCTGGGCCGGAGCAACTTCGTTATGCTCCGTTTTAGCAAGCACGCCCAGCTTCCACAGCTCCTCATCCAGCTCCTTCATAAAAGCCAGGACGCGCGGCTTGATGATGCCAAAATAATGGTCTTCCATCTCCTGCCCTTTCGGAACCTTGGCTCCGAACAGTGTACGCCCCGTATATACCAGATCCTTACGCTGCTCCCACATCTCCTTATCGACGAGGAAATATTCCTGCTCCGGCCCGACAGTAGTCACAACCTTCTCGGTCGCCTGCCCGAACAGCGCCAGTATACGTCTGGCAGCCTGGTCGACACAGCACATCGAGCGCAGCAGCGGCGCTTTTTTATCCAATACTTCGCCGGTATAGGAGCAAAACGCAGTCGGGATGCATAAACAGCCATCCTTGATAAACGCATAAGAGGTAGGGTCCCAAGCAGTGTAGCCGCGGGCTTCAAAAGTAGCGCGCAGACCGCCCGAAGGAAAGCTGGAAGCATCAGGCTCGCCCTGGATCAGTTCTTTCCCGGAGAAATCCATAATAACGCGGCCGTCTGCCGTCGGAGCGATAAAGCTTTCATGCTTTTCGGCAGTAATACCGGTCATCGGCTGGAACCAATGGGTAAAATGGGTCGCGCCATGTTCCAGCGCCCAGTCTTTCATCGCATTGGCGATGATGTTGGCAATCGGCAGATCCAGCGCTTCGCCTTTTAAGACAGCGTTTTTGAAAGTCTTGTAGGTAGCCGTTGGCAAACGGTCTTTCATAACCGTTTCATTAAATACCAGGCTGCCAAACATTTTCGGTACATTGCTCATAATTTTCTCCCCCTCACTGAAACTAAACAGAATAAAACAAAAAGCAACGGCGAACTCAGGCCTTGGCCCGCAACTTCGCTGTTGCTTATGCTGTGATTATAAATCACTTTTCAGGATTTGTAAAGAGTTTTAGCAAATATTTTTCCATATTTTTATTTAAATGTTCGGATTTTTAGCATAAAAACGCCTTTTTTTACTATTTTTTATATTAAATGTTCCGAAAAATCATTGACAATGAAAAGCAAACAAGCTAAACTAACAATGTAAAAAATCCATCTAACAATATCAACACTTGCGATTTAGCAGGCGACGAGTGCCTTACATTCGCCGGCTCTACTAATAAATTTATTTAAAAGAAAGCAGGTTACAGACAATGGCAAAAATGTTGTATGAAGGCAAAGCCAAAAAAGTTTTTGAAACCGAGAACCCCAATGAAGTAATCATCTATTATAAAGATGACGCTACCGCCATGAACGGCCTCAAAAAAGGCACTATCGCAGATAAAGGCATTATGAATAATACGATCACCAGCTTTTTCTTTGACCTGCTTGCCAAGCACGGCATCCCCCATCATCAGATCAAAAAGCTCAGCGATCGTGAAGCGCTGTGTAAAAAAGTCAGTATCATCCCCATGGAAGTAGTTACCCGTAACATCGCCGCCGGCAGCCTGGCCAAAAAAATGGGCGTCGAAGAAGGCTATGTTATGAAACGCCCTATCGTAGAATTTTACTATAAAAACGACGACCTTGGCGATCCGATGATCAACGCTGATTATGCCGAAGCTTTTGGTTTGGCAACCGATGCACAGGTTGCAGAAATCAAAGCCTGCGCCCTGAAGATCAACGAAATCTTAAAAGCCTTTCTGGCTGAACGTAAAGTACGCCTGATCGACTTCAAAATGGAATTTGGCGTCGATGCAGACGGAAAAGTGATCCTCGCCGACGAGATCACACCTGATACCAGCCGCTTATGGGACTGGGATACTAACGAAAAACTCGACAAAGACCGTTTCCGCCGTGATATGGGCAGCGTCGAAGAAGCCTATCAGGAAATCATCAAAAGACTGACAGGGAAATAATTAGCATATCACAAAATAAAAAGCCGACTGCGAGGTCGGCTTTTTTGTTATATAATTATGATAAAATTAATGCCGCCTGACGAAAGCGAGGTATCTGCCATGGAAAAACAAACCTTGATCGCTCATTGCCTTACTTATCCTAATGCTGTCGAAGATTATCCCTTTGCCGATAACGATCTCACTATTATGCGCCATCCATCCGGTGGTAAATGGTTTGCCTGTATTATGCATCTTCAAGGCAAGCTCTGCATAAATCTGAAATGTGATCCTGTCAGATCCGAATTTCTGCGCCGTACTTACAAAGGCGTTTACCCGGCCTGGCATATGAACAAAGAACATTGGAACACCGTCGAAGTAAACAGTGTGCCCAAAGGCGAATTATTTGCCATGATCGCCCACAGCTTTGAACTGACCGCGCCCAAAATACCAAAAGCGAAGCCCATGAGAAAAACAGAGAAATAAAAAAGCACCGCTTTCAGGCGGTGCTTTTTTATTTCTCTTCTGTTCAGATTTCAATACTGCTTAGAAACTCCAGCGAGCACCCACATTCCACTGCCAAGGAGTTTTAATATCATCGCCAAATGTTTTAACTACATCAGCATAAACATAACTGTTGTCCGTAGTTTTGAAGTTGAAGCCCAGGCCTGCTTCATACCAGGTGCCGCCAATATCCTGACTGTAGCTGTTGCTGATACTATTCAGGTTCAGATAAGTATCGGCATTACCTGCAAATTCATGCAGCAATGAAGCTTTGGCATAAATGCTGCCTTTATCGCTGATAGTTTTACCCATTTCAAAGCCCACTCGTCCAACGCAGCTCTCCAGTGTATCCTGGTTGACTTTGATACCGTTATTAGTAGTATAATCCTCACCGCCGATACGCATCAATGTCAGCTGAGCCTGCGGCGTTACATACCAGCCGTTATCGAGGCCTACCTTCATACCATATTCACCGCTCAAAGAAGTTCCCCAAGCATCATAATCTCCATGAGTATGCCCTGCTGCCGCATAATTATCGTATTCGTTGGATAAACGACCCTGTTTTAAAACAATATCAGTATAATGTCCTCTGTCACCCAGCCAGGTTCCATAAAGTGACAGGGAGGTGCTCTTGTTTTCACCTTTACCGCTATCGTAAGTAGTTTTTCCGTCGTTATGGCTTATTGCCGCACCATAATGCCAGCTGCCAAAAGCTTTATCATAGCCCAATTGGAAGAAATTATACTGATTTTTATAAGCGCCGCTGTATTCAAATTCACCGCGGCTCATACGTGCCCAAATGCCTTGGTCTCCCTTGCTGTTACGCAATTCTCCTAACCGCTGGCTCAGCGTGCTGTCCTCCTGCCGCCATGAAACGATCGCAACACTGGCAATATTGCGCATAGAAGTCATAGTAGAACTTTCCTTATTTTGTTTGACGCTGTCAACCTTGACCGTACTGCCGCTGGCAGCAGTATCCAGATCAGCGCTTACCGAACCCTTTAACAAACCTTCTGCTACATTAGCCGTAGCTGTAAGACCAGTATTAGTACCTTCCGCAACACTAATATTTTTAGCTAAACCCCCTAAATCATCAGCCACATTGTTAAGATCGTCGGCGGTGATACCAGTGTAATTAATTGTAAGTTTAGGACCGGCCACCGCTTTGGCTTTGAGATCGATTTTATTTACAGCATCAGATTCTATCGTACCAATTGATAATTTGGCGGTTTTTAAATCGGAGCTCGTTAACATATTTACAGTGCCTCCACTGCCATTAATGTCACCAAGTTTAACTTCCTGCCCCTCACCGCCATTCACATTAATAATACCATCGTTAAAATTTAGTTTATTAACAAAGCTGTTCTCATCAGTATTCCATTGTGCACCGTTGGCAAGTCCTAAGGTCATGCCGCCAACCTCTTTTTTCCCGTCTGGCGGATAAGGATTACCGTTAACAAAGATATTGCCGTTAAAGACAGAGTCTTGTGTTGTTAAATTTAAATCAACAATTGCATCTACCGATGTTCCTGATGTCGGTTGGTCATAGTTAAAATTAATATCTCCGTTGATTTTAACTGTGCCCTTGCCATCTTTATTGATCTCTGTTGTTGCACCGCCGCGAGTGCTCAAAAAAGTTCCTGACTCTACTGTTAAATTACCGTTAATAATTACTTTAGCACCGCTATAATTAACAATGCCGATATTATTATATTCCCCTGCGGTTGGCACTTTATTACCAGAAGTTACGTTAATATATGTGTTATCAGCATCTATTTTCACAGTGGACGGATTGCCATCATTTACAGTCTTATTATTTTGTGCCCAAATACCAACAGCTAATCCTTCCGCCGAATTGGCTTCAATACTTACATTTTCACCTTTGACATTAATAATGCCCGGTTCAACCTCACTGTTGTTCGTTGAACGTATTGCATTCAGCCCCAGAGCATCTTTTTTCGCGTCAACCTTCACCGTGACATTTTTAGTTGTATCATCACCAAGGTTTAATGTCCCGCCATTTATAACATGCTTGTCTTTATCAGTGAAAGCCCCCGCATATACTGCTCTTGCTTCACCTTCCGTATTAGTAACCGATATGTTTATATTTTCTGATGCCGCATTCAAAACGGCTTTATCCCCAACAAAAATTCCATATACACATTGCGTTTCACTGCGTTTAATATCTGCAGCAGTAAAATCTGCTTTCTTATCGCCCTCGCCGTGGTATATAAATTCCGCATTTGGCTTCACAGTAAGAGTATCGTAATCAACAATTGAATCAGCCGCTAAAGCTGTTCCTACCGGCAAAGCTAATACTAATCCCAGTGTTATTTTTAGTGCCAAATTTTTCTTAGTTTTACCCAACATTTTCTACACCTTCTTCAATAAATTTCAACACAGGCAAAATGATTCAATATCTGTCCATACACCCTAAAATTCAGCACCATCCCCTTTTCTTGATTATTTAAGATCAAATAAAAATTTCTGACATAGGTCTTGAATTTCCGGATACAAAACAGCCGTTTTATTTAATATTTTTTAATTATTTTGTATCTCTTATGATATATTATCACATCTGTACCCCCCCCGCAAGACATTTACGTTGGTGTATTTCAAACTTTTTATGGTCTTGCACAAATTTTCGATTCAATTGTTATCAAAACACACAAAAAAACTTAAAGAGCCTGTTGTCTGTAAAATACAGACAACAGGCCCTGATAGCATTGAGCTCTATTTAATTATCCAACTTTCAAGTACCACTTCATGGTTTTAGTTATATACTATTAGTCCAGTTTAACTGCGGTTCCGGAAACGCTGACCATCAGCATACCGTTAGTTTCGCCCAGCACTTCATAGTCCACATCGACACCGACTACGGCATCGGCGCCCAATTTAGCGGCGCGTTCAGACATTTCTGCCAGCGCTTTTTCACGTGCTTCCTGCAGTTCCTTTTCATAGGTCCCGCTGCGGCCGCCGATCATATCCGTAATGCTGGAAAACATATCCTTGATAAAATTAACGCCGGAAACTACTTCCCCAAAAACAATACCTTTATAAGCAACGATTTTTCTGCCTTCTACAGCAGGTGTGGTCGTAACAATCATACTGTCAGCTCCTTTTATTTTACTGTTACCAGTTCATATGCGCGTGTTCCCATACCCAGCTTTTCGGCATGAGCAAGACAGGTCTTCCATTCAGATTCCGGTGTCAGGTTATGGAAATGATCATGTCCCTGACAGCCTTCCGGATCAGCTTTTAAATGATCGTCCAGCAGTGAGTTCGCCATGACCGGCGCTGCGTTGACCAGATCGGCACAGGCCTGATCCAGCGCCACCGGGTCAAAAGATGCCAGCATACCGATATTAGGCACTACAGGTGCGTCATTTTCCGCATGACAATCACAGTAAGGAGATACGTCAACGATCAGGCTGATATGAAAATGCGGCCTGCCGTGCAAAATAGCCCAGGCATATTCCGCCATCTTTTTATTGAGCGCTTCCATACTGGAACCATCAGCGGGCGGCTTCACCGCGTCCATCGGACAGGCACCGATACAACGTCCGCAGCCAACACATTTATCCAGATCGATATGCGCTTTTTTATTTTCGATGATCGGCGCACCATGCGCACAGATCCGCACGCAGGCACCGCAGCCGATACATTTGCGTTCACTGATATGCGGTTTGCCGTCATGGTGCATTTCCATTTTGCCGGCACGAGAACCGCCGCCCATACCGATATTTTTAATAGCGCCGCCGAAACCAGTAGCTTCGTGACCTTTAAAATGGTTCAGGGAAATCACGATATCCGCATCCATCAATGCTTTGCCTATTTTCGCCTCTTGCACCAATTCGCCGCCCGGCACAGTTACATAAGCTTCGTCAGTACCCTTCAAGCCGTCGGCAATAATAATGTGACAGCCTGTTGAAAAAGGACTGAAACCATTTTCGTAAGCAGCTGTAATATGCTCCAGCGCATGCTTACGACGACCTACATATAAAGTGTTGCAGTCTGTCAGAAACGGACGTCCTCCTTGTGCGGCAACGGTATCAACAACTACTTTGGCATAATTTGGGCGCAGAAAAGAAAGATTGCCCGGTTCGCCGAAGTGGATCTTGATCGCCGCAAATTTATTCTGAAAATCAATATCTCCGATCCCGGCTGCTTCGATCAGCTTACCCAGCTTCTGCGGTAAACTCAACCCGCCATATCTGGTACGCATATCCGAAAAATAAACTTTTGCCTTCGTCATATTCCATTCCTCCCTTATAACAATCCCGGTAAATTCAGGTCGCTGCTGTCGATAACAGGCCGGCCCAGCGCACGTGACGGCACAAAACTGCCGTGGCAGTCACTGCCGCCGCTGACAAGAAGCTGATGCTGACGGCAATAAGTGAGCAGTGCCGCAGTATCTTCCCTGCTGTGTCCCGAATGGTAACATTCAAACCCGTCAAAATCCTCCTTCGCCAATTCCAGCAGTGTCGCTGCCAGCCCCGGCCCGTGAAAACTGCTGGCTGCATGCGCGCATAAAGCTACGCCGCCGGCAGCATGGATGGCATCCACAACTTCTTTTATCGAAGGAAAAACCGGAAAACCAAGATCATGTTCTTTGGTAAAAATCCTGCTGAAAAAATCATTGACATCGCCGCAGAGCCCTTTATCCTGCAAGAAAGCCAGGGCTTTCCAGCCTCCGCGTCTTCTATCATAATCATACCGCAAAAACTCTTCAAAATCCAGCAGCCAGCCTCGTTCGATCAACATTTTTATGCTTTCATCATCCTTGCTGTTCAAAAGCCGCTCATTATGCTCCAATAAATCCAGCAGCCGTTTGTTTGTGACATCGATACCATAACCCAGGATATGAAAACAGAAATCGTCTTTCGTCGAACAGATCTCCGCACCGGGAATAAATTTTAATCCTGCTGCGACGGCCAGCTCATGTGTCGCCGCCACATTGGCCACGCTGTCATGATCGGTAACAGCAATAGCTCCCAGCCCTGCTGCAAGCGCCGCTGCAACGACTTCCGGCGGAGTCCAGGTACCGTCAGAAGCGGTACTGTGGATATGCAGATCAACTTGCATCCGTCTGCTCCTCCTTCCTGCAGCGGCAGATCTTGCATTCTGCCGTCAGGTTCTCCTGTGCCTGCGGTTTCTGATAGAAACGTCTGCCAAATAAACAGCTCAAAATAAACATACAGGTACCAGTCAGTACAATAGTGCCGCCCGGCGCTAAATTAGCATAATAAGATAAGGTCAGGCCGCCTGAAACGATAACGAGCCCATAAGCAATACCGCCGTAAATCGTACCGGCAAAGCTGCGTGCCGTCTGCAGTGCGCAGGCTACCGGTATCACCATCATAGCGGAAACCAGCAGCAGGCCTACGATACGCATCGAAAGCGCAACTGTCAGCGCCGTCAGCACCGCCAGCCACATATTAAGTCGGTCAGCAGGCAAGCCTGCCACCCGTGCCGATGTTTCATCAAAGGTCAGATATTGCAGCGGCCGGTAAAAAAGCACCACAAAAATACAGGCAAAAATCCCCAGTCCGGCCACTATCCATAAATCGCTGCTGCTGATCGTCATCAGACTGCCGAATAAAATACTGCTTAAATTAAACCCGCCCATACGGTTCATACTCGTAAAAACAACTGCCAGCCCGATCCCACTGTAAAAGAAAATTGCTAAAATCATCTCTGAAAAGGCCGCCAGCCTGGTCCGTACCCATTCTATCACGAGCGCCCCAAGCACAGTGACCGCTGCCGCGCTCAAAACGGGCTGCCAGCCCATCAGCGCTCCGCCCGCTACACCGGCGAAGGCGATATGTCCCAGGCCGTCACCGATCATCGACTGCCGCCGCAGCACTAAAAAACTGCCGATCAACGGGCAGATCACTGCCACGATCAAACCAGCCAGCCAGGCGCGCTGCATAAATTCTGTTTCAAACATTTCCAACATATAAGTACCTTCTATCTGTAAAAGTAACCGTGCTTATGACGATGCACCAGCGCCTGCTGTACGTCGCCCCAGAAGCAGACATCGTGGTCAAGGCACAAAGCATTATGCGCCACTTCGGCTGCCAGCTCCAAATCATGCGACACCATCACGATGGTCACACCCAGCTCACGGTTGATATCCCTGAGCATTCTGTACAGTTCGATCTTCGCATCCGGATCGACTCCGGTAGCAGGCTCGTCCAAAAGCAGCAGTTCAGGCTGCCGCACCATAGCGCGTGCCAAAAAGACACGCTGCTGCTGACCGCCTGATAACTCACCTATTTTACGATGCGCAAGCTCTTGAAGATAAAACCGTTCCAGCATCGTTTCCACTCTGGCTTTGCCAGCCCGGGAAATTTTCTGAAACATACTGCTGCCACACAAAAGGCCCAGCCCGATAACCTCTTTGACACTGATTGGGAAATCGCGATGCTGTTTAGCAGGATTCTGCGGTACATAACCGATTTTTTCCCAGGCCTTGAATTGCGGCAGCGGCGTTCCGTACAGCTCTATCTCGCCGGAAGTCGGCTGCAGAATGCCTGCTAAAAGACGCAGCAGCGTACTTTTCCCTGCCCCGTTAGGGCCAATAACGGCAACAAAATCTCCCTGGACAATCTCCACCGAAAGATCGTGCAGAATCCAGCCTTCGCCATAATTATAGCCTAATTTGTTTATTTTAATGATATTTTCCATAGATCCACCGTTTATTTAACGCCCAATGCCAACTCCAGATTGTCGATATTCCGCGTCATGATTTTTAAATAATCGTCGCCGTTGTTTCTGCCTGCTTCACTCAAACCTTCCAGCGGATCAAGCACCAGCGTTTCAGCTCCGGAGGCTTCCGCAACAATTTGAGCGATCCTGGGACTGACAAGAGTTTCAAAGAAAACATATTTTACCTGATTGTCTTTGATCGTACTGATCAGATTTTTCAAATCAGCCGGAGTTGGTTCCGCATCAGGAGAAATACCCATGATCGCTACCTGCTGCAGACCATAATCTTCAGCCAGATGACCAAAGGCGGCATGAGTCGTGACAAACAGCTTTTGCGGTGCTTTAGCCGCCAGCTCTGTCAAACGCTGGTCAAGCTGCAGCAGTTTTTCCTGATAGGCTTCGCTGTTTTTTTTATAAACAGCAGCATGTTCAGGATCAGCCTGCACCAAAGCAGCCGTTATTGCAGCAACTTCCAATACAGCTTTTCTCGGACTCAGCCAGACATGCGGATCTACATGAGTAGCTTTTTCGTCAAACAGCCCTTTGCCGGCCTCCACACTGGCTACCTGCTTGTCCTTTACAGCTTCTAAAGCAGGCCGGGCCCAGTTCTCGACCCCGCCGTTATAAACAAAAAGCCTGGCATTGCCTAATTTTGTTAAATCCTTGGCTGTCGGTTCCCAGTCATGCGGTTCCACACCGTCAGCGATCAATGTATCGACCTGCAGCAGATCTCCGCCGATTTGTCTGGTAAAATCAGCCATAGGATAAAAGCTTGCCACTACCGGCAGCTTGCCATCAGCCTGTTTTTTTTCACTGCCGCAGCCGACTGCCGCCAGTAAAACCATACCCAATATTACAACTAAAAACTTCTTCATTCTTACCTCCTACAAATTACCGCAGCTAAAATTTATTATTAAGCAGTAAGCCGCTTCACTTCTCCCCGGTGAGCCCTTGCCAGAACGCACCAACCTTATTTTTACTCTTTATCACCTCTTTCCTCAGACTGCTCAGTTATCACAATCTTCACAATAACCATATAAAATGCTGTGCTGCAGGCTTAAATTAAATTTATGCTTATGCAGTACATGCTCTGAAAACATATCTAAGTGCTCACAGCTCAGAGGAATGACTTTTCTGCATTTCAGGCACACCAGCTTCCCTCTTAAATCAGCCTGCGGACAAGGCAGACGCCAATACTGCGTTCCCGATCCATCAACCGGCTGGATTTTAATGACAGATCCTTCCAAAGCCTGCCGCTCCAGAAAACGGTACACCGTCGTCTGACCGATGTCGATCTGCAATTTTTGCAGGCTGCTCAGCAAATCTTTGACAGTTAAAAAATTATGTTTATCCTCTAAAAAATATTGCAGCATCGCTTCCTGCTGAGCTGTTTTATAAGGATTACGTTTTTTCATAAAGCACTCCCTAATTTGAAATTGAAATTCATATTCACATCTTACTCTAATTTAAAAACCTTGTCAAGCACACAGTCAATTACCTGCAATTTAAAGAAGCTCTATAATCACCTGCCAAAATAGAGTATAATACTGTTAACAAGCATCTTTTTTAAGGAGGATTTTGCCATGCTTACTAAATTACCCGCCCAAAATAAAATCGCCGCGTTCGATATCGACGCTCAAAATACCTTTACTCCTGTCTGTCCGGACGAACTTCCGGTTGCCGAAGGCGACCAGATCGTTGAGGAACTGAATGCCCAGGCAGCTCTAGCATCGCTGCGTATCGGCTCGCGTGACGCCCATTCCCCTCAGGCAGTCTGGATCGCAGGTAACGGACATCCTGTGCTCAGTCCCGTCAGCGGCTACCCCGATGTCGATGTATACTGGCCGGCTCATGCCATTGTTGGGACCAAAGGTTTTGAATTTATTACTGGTCTTGATCCTAAGAACTACGACTTTCAGGTCTACAAAGGTATTGAAATCGACAAACATCCCTATGGGGCCTGTTACCATGATTTAGCCAACACACTTTCTACCGGCGCGATCGAGTATCTGCGTGAACATGGCATCACTACAGTAATCTGCGGCGGCCTGGCTACTGACTACTGCGTAAAAAACACTGTTTTGCAATTACGTGCCGCAGGTTTCGAGGTCATCCTGAACCTTGCTGCCTGCCGCGGAATCGCTCCCGATACAGTTGCGGCGGCACTCGAAGAAATGCGTACCCACGACGTCACGATTGTCGAAAATACCGCAGAATTAAAGAAACTGCTGTAAGCACGCAAACAAAAAGGACGAGCATATGCTCGTCCTTTTTTCATTATTATAGTTATTCTTTCTGCCACACCTCAATACCACGCTGGCTTGGCAATATCGCCGGATCAAACTCCGGCTCTACGATACCGGCACGTTTTTGATCCATATAATCATGCAAAGCAATATAAGCATACTTGCCTAAAATCGCGATCGCCACTAAATTCGTTATCGCCATCAGCGCCATAAACAGATCGGCCAGATCCCATACCAGGGCAACTTTAGCCACACTGCCAAACAGTACCATACCCACTACGAAAACGCGGAACAACATCAATGTCATATAATTTTTACTGATAAACCCGATGTTGATCTCACCATAATAATAATTGCCTACAATAGAACTGAACGCAAACAGACAGATCATTCCTGCCAGAAAACTCGGCGCCCATGGTCCTAAATGCTGTGACAAGGATTGCTGCACCAATTCGATACCGGTCAGCTTACCTTCAGTATAACCATCGGACAACAGCACGATAAAAGCTGAAGCCGAGCATACCAGTAAAGTATCAACAAAAACGCCAAAAGCCTGGATCAGGCCCTGTTTTACGGGATGCGAAGCACTGGCAGTAGCAGCAGCATTCGGCACACTGCCCATACCAGCCTCGTTTGAGAACAGGCCGCGCTTGATACCAGTCATCAGCGCCGCACCCATACCGCCGCCGGCAACAGCCTGCAGATCAAAGGCCGAACTGAAGATAGCGTTGAAAACCTGCGGCAGTTTCTCTATATTCATCAAGGTCACGCCTAAAGCTATTAAAAGATACAGACCGGCCATAATCGGCACCATCCATTCAGCGACCTTCGCAATACGCGCCACGCCGCCAAAAATGACAATACCGGTCAAAGCGGCAATTATACAGCCCATCACGAAACGATCCAGTCCAAAGGCAGCCTGCAGGGAAATTGTGATCGTATTCGCCTGTACCGAATTAAAAATCAAACCGAAGGTCACACTGATCAAAACGGCAAACAAGGCCGCCATTGGTTTGTTGCCCAGTACGTTCTTAATATAATAAGCAGGTCCGCCGCGGTAACCGCCGCCTTCACGCGGAACTTTGTAAATTTGAGCCAGCGTGCTTTCAATAAAGCCCGTAGCCGAACCTAAAATGGCGATGATCCACATCCAGAAAATCGCTCCGGGACCACCGCTGACGATAGCGATCGCAATGCCGGCAATATTACCAACACCAACACGGGAAGCAGTGCTGACACAAAATGCCTGGAAGGAAGAAATATGGTTATGTTCAGTCTTCTGTCCAACGCCTTCCTTCAAAAGACGTACCATTTCCTTCAGGCAGCGCACCTGTACAAATCGTGTCCGCAATGAAAACCAGATCCCCAGACCTACCAGCATCACAATCAGAACATATGACCATAAAATATCATTGGTAAAAGCAACAAAACTCTCTAAAAACTCCATTTTCTCTCTCCTTCATAATCAGACCTGTTATTACTTTTCTCTCTCGGCAGGTACCTCTACATATTCGCTGCCGACCTGTTCCAGCTGCGTTGCCGTATTAAGCGCCTCAGTCAGCCACCGCTCCGCCTCATCCTGCTGCTCTTGTTTCATATACAGCAAAATCCTGGCCTGCTGACCATATTCTACCGACGCCACTGTAAAAAGCTGCTGCTGATAGATAATATTCAGAAGTTTTCCTGCGTCCGCCGCGTCCGCACTTAAAGCAAAAGTACCCATTAAAATCTTCCGTGCCAGGCCGCAGCTTTGAACAGCTTTGGACACGCTGCCAGTATACGCGCGCACTAACCCGCCTGCACCAAGCTTGATCCCGCCGAAATACCTTGTCACTACCGCCGCAACGCCGCTCAGCTGATTTTTCCGCAGCACTTCAAGCATCGGCAGTCCTGCCGTTCCTGACGGTTCGCCGTCATCACTCGATCTTTGCGCCAGCTCATCAATAATATAAGCAGAACAATTATGCGTAGCATCCCAAAACTCTTTTTTTACAACCTTGATGAAATCCTGCGCTTCTGTTTCACTGCTTACTTTTTTCAACGTGCAAATGAACCGCGATTTCTCAATAACTGTTTCGTCACGGTAATCGGTCCTGATAGTATACAATGCTTTTACTCCTTTTCCAATACGCTGTTTTTATTATAGCATAAGGCAATATTTCCCGAAACTTTATCTTTAGCCTTTTAACTTTAAAATTTTTTTGTTATAATATTTGGAAGTATTAATAAAAATATGCAAACCTCCGCTGTTTTCAGCAGACAAAAATCTACACCATAAGGTGTTGATCTGATATATTTTATTTTTATTCAAGGGAAAGAGGTTTTACACAATGAAAACGTTTTGTCATCTGATAGGCAAATACTTTGGTATCATCGCCGTTGTATTTCTTATCCTGGGCATGACCGTACCCGACAGCTTTAAATGGGTAGTCGGTAATATCGGCGGCATCCCGGTTTTGAGTACCTTATTGGGCGTTATTATGTTCGGTATGGGCACCACACTCAATCTCCGTGATTTTGCTTTAGTTTTAAAGCGGCCTGTCGATGTTTTTGTCGGTGTCTGCGCCCAGTATCTTATCATGCCTTCGCTGGCTTTTTTACTGGCTATGGCCTTTAATTTAGACCCGGCTCTAACTGCCGGCGTAGTTTTAGTTGGAACCTGCCCTGGCGGAACTTCCTCCAACGTCATTACCTTCATGTCCAAAGGCGACTTGGCCTTATCTGTAACTATGACCAGTGTTTCCACACTGCTTTCACCGATTCTTACTCCGCTCATCACCTATCAGCTTATCGGACAGAAAATCGCTTTTGACCCGCTGGGAATGTTCTGGAGCATCATTCAAATCGTTATTATACCGATCTGTCTTGGTCTGGCTGTTAAAGCGCTGCTGCCTAAACTTGCTGAACAGGCTACCGATTATCTGCCTGCTGTTTCGGCTATCGCTATCTCCCTGATCATTGCCGGCGTTATCGCCGTCAGCCGTGACAACATCGTCAAAACCTCCGGTATCATTCTGCTGGTCGTCATCTGCCACAACTGCCTGGGTTATCTGTTAGGCTTTATTTTAGCCCGGATCACCGGCATGAGCTGGAAAAAAGCCATTGCGCTTTCAGTTGAAGTAGGTATGCAGAATTCCGGTCTGGCTACAGGCCTGGCTAAAACTCATTTTACTTCCATGCCTATGGCTACCGTTCCTGGAGCTATTTTCTCAGCCTGGCACAATATATCAGGCGCACTGCTGGCCTGGATCTTTGTCAACTTCCTCAATCCCAAATATGCTCCTGCCGAAGAAGAAGAATCCGTATCATCTCAAGCTTAATATTACAGAGAGATAAAAATTAAGCAAGCGTCCGTTTCTTAAAAGAAGCGGACGCTTTTTTTATCCGAATAAACACTGCTTCTCAAACCACCGGCAACAGTGTATAATTCATTTTAGTAATATTTTTAAAATTTCCAGCAAAAATATCTGTTTAAACTGATATTTATAAAGGAGTTGCTACATTGTCCGAACTTGCTCCTCTTATCGAAGACCTTGCTTTTATCCTTGTACTTGCCGGTATCGTTACCATTTTCTGCAAAAAATTCAATCAGCCTTTGGTTTTAGGCTATATTTTGGCAGGCTTCTTTGCCAGCCCGCATTTTAACCTGCTGCCGAATGTAGTCGATACAGCCAATATTACAGTCTGGTCGGACATCGGCGTTATTTTTATTTTGTTCAGCCTGGGACTTGATTTCAATTTTGCCAAAATCAAAAGTATCGGCGGCACAGCGCTGATCGCCGCTGTCACAGAACTGGCAGGCATCACGCTGCTTGGCTATGCCTGTGCCAGACTGCTTGGCTGGCAGCCTATTGACAGTCTCTTTGCCGGAGCTATGCTTACCATGTCTTCTACAGCAGTCGTCAGTAAAACCTTTGAAGAGCTGGGACTCTTGAAAGAACGCTTCACGCAATTTACCTTCGGTATCCTGGTATTGGAAGATATTTCCGGTATCATTATGATGGTCATGCTCTCAACCATCGCCGCGGCAGGCGCTGCCATTTCCGGTACAGAAATGCTCGGCAGTATTGGCGAACTGGCCTTTTTTCTCATTATCTGCTTTGTCTGCGGTATTTTCTTCCTGCCTACCTTCTTCCGCAAAGTCAGCCGCTATCTGACTTCCGAAACACTGCTCATTTTTTCGCTGGGTCTTTGCCTGAGCATGGTAGTCCTGGCAACTAAAATGGGTTTTTCGTCGGCATTAGGCGCCTTCCTTATGGGTTCACTGCTTTCCGGTACGGCTTTTACAGAAACCACAAAAAAACTTTTGACGCCGGTCAAAGATCTTTTTTCCGGGATCTTTTTCGTTTCTGTCGGAATGATGGTAGACCCCGCTCTGATCATTAAATATGCGCTGCCGATCGCTGTACTTACAGCAGCTTTGATCATCGGCAAAACTATTTTTTCATCACTGGGCGTCCTTCTGGCAGGCAAAGACCTACAGACAGCGCTGCGCTGCGGCTTCAGTTTGACGCAGCTGGGTGAAATAACCTTTATCGTAGCCTCTATCGGCGCTGCCCTCAAAGTCACCAGCGATTTTTTATATCCTGTTTTCGTAGCTGTTTCAGTTATCAGTATTTTTCTTACGCCTTCAATCCTGCGCCACGCCGATAAAGTATCCGGCTGGCTTCTGCGTAATCTTCCCGCAAGACTGCTGCGGCTTTTACCCCAGCCTGATGAAGCTCCCGCCAGCGACGAGCAGCGCAGTGCCTGGAAAGAACTGCTGCAGAGTTACTTTACCCGCCTCACAGTTTTCTGTGTAATTCTCAGCTTCCTTGCCTATCTGGGACAAAGTAAGCTGCTTCCATATTGCCACAGGCTTTTTGACGGCTATACAGCTGATATTATTGCCGCAGTTATCCTGCTGTTGTGTATGGGGCCATTTTTAATGGCGGTCATGTTCCAGAGGGTTGCACATACAGACCTTATAGCAAGTCTGTGGTTCCAAAAACCCGCTAATCATCTGCCCATTTTTCTTCTGCTTTTTATTAAGATCGCTGTTGGTTTGTTTTTTATCCTGTCCGTATTTACAAGTATACTGGGTTTCAGCAAATTTATCGCGTTTGCTGCAGCCTGCATTCTGGCAAAATTCATCTATTCCTCAGAGTATTTCGTGGAACGCTATTTACAGATCGAGGCTCAGTTTATGATTAACCTGAATGCCAAAACTCTGGCAGCACAGAAAAAACACGCCGCCAACCATCCTGCCTGGCTCGATGAACAGCTGCATGTCAAACGCTACCGTGTAGCAGCGACTTCACTCTGCGGCGGTAAAAGCCTCAAAGAACTTAATCTGCACCGCCGTTATAATGTTTTCGTGCTTGAAATCCAAAACGGCAGCCAGATCCTGCCTATTCCCAGCGGCAGTGCCGCTATCTATGCCGGCTCTCAGCTGCTTTTAACAGGTACGCCCAGACAGCTGCAGAATTTTGAACTGGCAATCCAATCCTATGATATGCAGATTCTGCCGCTGGCTACTGATAACCAGCAGACACTGCACCAGTTTTTAGCCGATCCAAAGCATGGCGGCACCGCCTACTTCTGTTACGCGATGCCGATCGACAGGCATTCGCCGCTCTGCGGCTCCACGCTCAAAAAAAGTTCTTACCTCGGCAAGGTCAATTGTCTGGCTTTAGGTTTGGAACGTGGTAATTATACGCATCTCAATCCTGATGCCTCCTTTGTCTTTCAAAAAGGCGACATCCTCTGGATCATTGGTACTCAGGAAATGATGAACCAGCTTTTTATCAGCGAAACCATTTAAAAAGACAGCAGAGAAAATTCTCTGCTGTCTTTTACTGTTTTTTCTGCACTTTATCTTCGTACATCTTCATATCGACACGTTCCAAAAACTCTTCCAGGGTTTCTTGTCCGTCATAAGCCGCCACGCCGCAGCTGATTGCTATACTGTACTCACTGTGCCCCTTTTTAAAACGGTGACCTGCAATCGTTTCCGACATTTCCAGGCAAAGCCTTTCCACATAGTCTTTATCACTGAAAGGGCAGGCCAGTAAAAACTCATCGCCGCCGATCCTGGCTGCCCAGCCGCTGCACTGCTCATTAAGCGCATTTATTTTGTCAACTACATAAAGAATGACCTCATCGCCGCATAAATGCCCAAACCTGTCATTGACACTTTTAAAATGGTCGATATCAATCAGCGCCAGCGTCAGCTTTAACTGTTCTTTCTGAACAGCAAACATTTCCTGCAGCAGATTGTTGGCATGGCCTTTACTGTAAAGGCCCGTAAAACTGTCACGGGCCGCAAGTTCACTGTAACTGCTGATTAGTTCCCGCAGCTCACTGCTGTCTTCGCTGGTAGCATCATAAACGCTGAAAGAATTTGTCACATCGCGTCCCAGCTCCAGCACATATTCTTTACCATCTTGCTCCCAGGGCGTACTAAGGATCAAAATACTTTTATCTCCAAGATATTCCATTTTCATGATTTGCTTTTTCTGCTGGACAGCCCTTTCGGATGAACAATTCGGACAGGGCTTACTGCGATTCCACAGCTCATAACATTTGCGGCAGGGCTCACACATCTTGCCGTCATTATAATCGTGGACTAAGTGTGTCCTCATATCCACGAAGCGGTAAACATCAAATAATTTATCTATAGTTAAATTCCCTGCAAGCTCCTGATCGATTGCATCTATCGGATATATATTTTCTTCCAGTTCTATACTATCCATACCCTTTAAAGCCATTCAATTCTCACTTTCATATTTTTTATTAATTACTTATTGTTTTACAATTATAACAAATATAAATTGCCTTGGCAACGATTACTCGCTGCATTTGTACATATGCTATAATAAACATATATCATTAATTAGAGGTCACATATTATGGATATAAAACAATTGATACACACACTGCAGCACACACACCAGCTGCAGCCGGAACAAATGCAGACCTTGCTCACAGCCGCTTTCAGCGACGCTGTCATCCGTGCAGAACTGGCTCAGGCTGCACAGCAAACTGCTCAGGCTGTTTTCGGCAATAAAATCTATATTCGCGGGCTGATCGAATTCACCAATTACTGCAGAAATGACTGTTATTACTGCGGAATACGACGCAGCAACACAGAAGCTGTTCGCTACCGCCTGACCGAAGAACAAATCCTTTCCTGCTGTGAGCAGGGTTACGCCTTGGGCTTTAGGACCTTTGTTCTGCAGGGTGGCGAAGATCTTATCTACAGCGACACAGATCTGGCAGCTATCATCAGCGCCATAAAACAGGCTTATCCTGACTGTGCCGTTACACTTTCCATCGGCGAACGCAGACGTGAAGCCTATCAGCTTTGGAAAAAAGCAGGCGCAGACCGTTATCTGCTGCGCCACGAAACAGCAGATAGCGAACATTATGCACGACTGCACCCGGCAGAACTCAAACTGAGTAACCGCAAACGCTGCCTGCGCGATCTCAAAGAACTGGGTTATCAGGTCGGCACTGGCTTTATGGTAGGCTCGCCCTGGCAAACAATGGCTAATCTGCTCGAAGACCTGGCCTTTATCCGTGAACTGCAGCCGCAGATGATTGGTATCGGTCCCTTCATTCCCCACCATGCTACACCCTTTAAAAATTATCCCGCAGGAACGCTGGAACAGACCTTAACACTGCTGTCCGTCCTGCGCCTGATGTTTCCCAAGGTATTACTGCCTGCGACAACGGCTCTCGGCACCATCGTTCCCAACGGACGTGAGCTTGGTATTTTAGCAGGTGCCAATGTTGTAATGCCCAATCTTTCCCCGGCAGATGTCCGTCAAAATTATCTTCTTTATGATAATAAACTCTGTAGCGGAGCAGAAGCCGCCGAAGCCAAGAATGACCTCGCCGCACGGCTGCATTCTATCGGCTATGAAATAGCCGAAGGCCGCGGTGATTATAAGGAGTCCTGAAAATGCTAGCAAAAGATCAAGTCATAAATACCTACCGTGCGCTCAATAACTGGCGCAGCTTCCGTTTGAAGCTGTTTATTGAAGGTATCATAATCGGTATCCTTTCAGGGCTGATCATCAGCTTTTTCCGCTGGTCCCTGCATCTGGTAGAAACTAACCGTGAACATATTTACACCTTTCTTAAAAACACAGACTGGTATTGGACCGCTTTTTGGTTCATCGCTTTAGCTGTAATAGCCTTCACTTTAGACAGACTGACAAAATATGAACCTCTGGCTGCCGGCAGCGGTATCCCTCAGGTCAAAGGCGCTATTTTAGGCTTCATTAAAATGCGCTGGCTGCGAATCCTCTGGGTCAAACTGCTCGCAGGTATCATCGGCATCGGAGCCGGTCTTTCCCTGGGGCGGGAAGGTCCTTCGATCCAGCTCGGCGCCGTAACGGCACAGGGACTCAGCCGCCTGCTGAAACGTACCCGGCTCGAAGAACGTTACCTGCTTACAAGCGGCGCCAGTGCCGGCTTGGCGGCAGCCTTCAACGCTCCGTTAGCGGGCGTTATTTTTGCTTTAGAAGAACTGCACCGCAATTTTTCCGTCGTCGTCCTGCTGCCAGCCATGGCTGCCGCAATGACTGCAACGGTTATTTCACGTTTCTTCTTTGGCAACGACACTATTTTTGATTTTTTCGGTCTGCCTTTCCTGCCGCTGGAATATTACGGCTATGTGGCCCTTTTAAGCCTGGTCGTAGGTTTGGCAGGCGTAATTTTTAACGCCGGACTTTTAAATATTCCCCGTTTCTACAAACTTTTCCCTACTTCGTTCAGCAAAATAGTCTTCGCATTATTCTGCGCCGGTATTTTAGGTTTTGTTTATCCGCAGGTGCTGGGCGGCGGCAACGAATTGATCAACAATATTGCCAAAACACCTTACACTCTGCAGGCTTTACTGTTGCTGCTGGCAGGTAAATTCATCTTTACAATGCTCAGCTACGGCAGCGGTGTCCCCGGCGGCTTCTTTCTGCCTATGCTTGTCATTGGAGCACTCACAGGCAGTGTCATCAGCAATATCATGATCGCTTTAGGGCTTCTTGATCCTTTCTTTTACTCCAATATCATCGTCATCTCTATGGCGGCTTTCTTTTCCGCCTCGGTACGGGCTCCGATCACCGGTATCATCCTTATTATGGAAATGACCGGCTCCTTCCAGCATATGCTGGTCTTGTCCATTGCCTCAATCGTGGCCTTTATTGCCGCCGAGCTGTGCCGCAGCAAACCGATCTATGAAGAACTGCTGGCACGCAGTCTGCAGTCCGCCAATAAAAATGACGGCAGTCACTGTGAAAGACAGCGGAACGTCATTGAACTGGCAGTCTGCAGCGGCAGTCCTATCGACGGACGTCTGATCAAAGAAATCAACTGGCCTGAGCATACACTGCTCGTGGACGTCAAGCGCGGCGAAAGCGATCTGATCCCCATAGGCGACACCAGATTGCGGGCCGGCGACTTCCTTTATGTCCTCACCGACGATACATTAGCCAAAGATCTTCGTAAAATGGCCGAGGGTGAGTAATCTTATTCTTTTATATTGCGAAATTTTACTGATAACTTATCAGTTTTCCCTTGTCAAATAGTTGTTTTTTAGATATAATGTAAAGCACATTCTGTTTCTTATCAGGATGGCAAACTTGCACTTATCTATAATTTGAGGAGGGGTTCCCACATGGACAAAGTTAAGGAAACCTTAAATAAGGTTCCGCTCTCCGGATACATTGTTTTGGTTATCGCCATTGCAATTTTCTCCGGTCTGTTTGCAAATGCCGGTCATGGTCTGAATATTTTCGACTTTGACACATTAAACGGTAAATTCGGTACAATGAAAAGCGCTAAAGCAACATTCTCAGGTCAAGGCGGCAGCGGTGCACGCGACGGCTTCCTGTTTGCTTTCGGTTTGGCTCCCGGCGTTATGCTGGCAATGGGCCTCATTGAAGTAGTTGAGCATTACGGCGGTCTTAAAGCAGCTCAAAAGCTGATGACTCCGATTCTGCGTCCGATCCTTGGTATTCCTGGTATCTGCGGTATCGCGCTCGTTTCTTCACTGCAAAGCACTGACGCCGGCGCAGGTATGACCAGACAATTACATTTGGAAAAACAGATCACTGATAATGAACTTTTGATTTTCAGTGCTTTCCAGTTTACAGCAGGCGGCCTGATCACTAATTATCTTTCTTCCGGTTCCGCACTGTTTGGATTCTTGACAGTACCTATTTCCATACCTCTGGCAGTACTGTTTGTTATGAAAATTTTCGGCGCTAATATGATGCGCGCCTATGTAAAAATATTCTGCAAGGAGGCCGCATAAGCATGAGTGAAGAAAAAATCAACCACGCTCCCGAAGACGCTGCAGCTGCGGCAGAGGCGGAACTTAACGCAAAATTAGCAAAACCTTCCTTAATGGATATCTTCGTTCGCGGTGCCCGCAAAGGCTGGAACATCGCTATTGATAATATTATCCCTAACGTTTTGATGGCTTATGTCTGCATCAAAATCTTAAACGTTACCGGACTCCTGACTCTGGCAGGCAAATTCTTCGCTCCTGTTATGGCCATCTGGGGTCTTCCCGGCGAAGCAATCATGGTACTGTTCAGTGCGCTCATGTCCATGGGCGGCGCTGTTGGTGTCTGCATGGCGCTTTATAACGACGGCGGCATCGATGAACGCTCGATTACCATCGTTATCCCCGCTATCTACCTCTTGGGTTCCAAGATCCAATATCTGGGCCGTTTGCTGGGTACTGCCGGCGTTCCTTCCAGACATTATCCGATCCTGCTCAGCATTTCTTTCCTGAATGCCGGTATCGCCATGTTCATCATGAAAATTTTGACCATGTAACAGCAGTAATATTTCTAATAAAGTAAACTTTATTTAATTTTATACGTTAAAAAGAACAAGACACGATTTTTATCGTGTCTTGTTCTTTTTAACTGCGGCAATTTTTAAATTTTTATACCGCGTCCTTTAACTTTTATTTTCTTATTTTCTTCATCTGGCTGCGTGACACCTGTTATTTCAGATCTTAACCTTTGTTGCCTCTCCTCACTGGCAGTAATATTCACCAAGGCAGCATGATATTGACTGCTGCCGGCGATCTTATCAATATCCGTTGCCGGCACATCCGGACCGACAGGTGGCTCCTGAGGTACGTCTGCTTTAATCTTTATAACCAGCTTCCCACCATCACCAACAGTAATCCTATAACCATCCTGCGTTGAATATAACAGCTCGCTCAAAGCATATTCTCCTGCCTGATCAAGCACCACTGACAAAATTTTATCAGCTTCTATATCCAGTCCCTGTGCTGCCATTTTACTAGCAATCGTCTGCGCCAGTTCCGTATAGCTGCTGCCCTGTGCTATCTCGATCTCAATATCACCGACATTGATCTCCAGCGGCTGCAGCGGCTTTGCAAACTGTGGTGTTGTTTGACCGCCGCTGTAATACAGCCAGACGTTTTTATCACCGCTGCTCTCAATCCCATCCATAAAAGCCTGATTAAATTCTTTAGTCGTCTTATATTCTGTACCATTATAATCATAATAAGAATCAACATTCGGATTAAAGAAAAAAGTGTTTTTGATACTAATTCCATCCCCAACTCCTGCCAATATATAACTGCCGACAGTACCTGCAGTTGTTCTTATGGAACCTGTATTATAGGCATTCTCAATTAAATCATAAGCAGCACCGCAAATACCACCTGCATAACCTTGGGCAGCAGCGCCTTTATCACCATAAATACTGCCGGTATTGTAAGCATTAGTCAAATAACCATACGCTTGCTGACCAATAATGCCGCCTACATATATACCAGATGCAGACGAACCAACTCCGCTTACAGAACCTGTATTATAGGCATTTGTTATTACAGGAATAAAACGAACATTAGCTCTTGTATTATACCCAATGATACCACCCACATAAAGGCCTGCCGTATTATCAGTACCACTTATAGAGCCTGTATTACCGAGATCACTGAATTTACCTCCCATATTCTGCCCAATGATACCGCCTACATATCGCGTTCCGCTGACAGTTCCCCCGTTAAATAAATCATTGTTTATGAAACCATTATTTTCACTGCCATCATTAGACCCAATGATACCGCCTGTATACCACTTGCCCTTTACAGTACCTATATTACCGGCCTGCTGTACTCCGCCAATATTAGTGCCGATGATCCCACCTACATAAGACTGATTAATATCGACATTGATAGAACCTTCATTGCGTACATTTTCAATAAAACCGACTTCCGTATCATCACTTTTAATATAATAATTATTTTTGCCGGCAATACCGCCTACATTAGCCTGAGTGCAGCTGCCGGTCACAGTAATATCCACTTTGCTAAGAGCATTTTTTACAACAGACCTGGTCGCTCCTGCCACCGCAGTACCGCCGCCAATAGTATTAAAACCGTTAGAACCAACGATCCCACCCACATAAGGACTTTTAGAATCATTATTCACAGCGATCTTCCCGCTGACCTGCACATTACTGATACTGCCGCCAAACACATTCTCGCCTAAAATTCCTCCTACATATACTCCTTTATCCGTACTTTGATAATCAATATTTTCCAGATTCACATTTGTTATTTTACCGGCAGATTTGCCAAATAATCCTACCCAGAAATTCGTACTGTTATTAATATAAAGATCCTTAATCTTATAACCGTTACCGTCAAAAGTTCCTGTGAACCAACTATTATCAGTATCCAAAGTACTGCCGAACAGCGGTGTAAAACCGGCGTTACCGTGCCAGCTGTCCGTTTTAGTCACGCCAGCCTCAATATTATCTGCCAGCATGTATTTACCGTTTCTGTTTGTTTGCACATTCTGCAGCTCGTATATATCATGAACCAGCATGTAATCGTTGACCGTATTATCTGTCATGCCATCCGCTTTCCTGCCGCTGAAAACAGTGCTGCCCTTGCTGCTCCCTGCTGCCACTGTACCGCTGCTGTAATTGCTGAGAGCATTGTGAGTTTGACTGTCACCTACGTCCAGCACCGCTGTTTTTTCTACCTCATACCCAACATTGATCGCACCGTCGCTTTTCAGCACATAATCTGCCCGGTCACTGCTAGTCACAGCAGTACCATCATATTTAGTGATCTTGTCAGCGCTGCCCAGAGTGATATTAGCACCTTCCACCGTCAGCTTATCCGCCCTGATCGTCCCCAGATTGATGACATCGGCAGTTATCGCGCTCTTATCCAGTACCGGCGCGCCATTAAATCCGACGATATCGTTCTCATTCATAGTCGCAGTTGAAACCAGCAGACTTTGCGCCTTGACTTCAGCCCCCTTGCCAAACAGTACGCCGTTGGGATTGATCAGAAAAACGTTGACACCACCAGCCTCCAAAGTACCAAAGATCTCGCTGCGGGCATCTCCTATAACGTAGTTTAGAACATTCGTCATATTGCTGAAAGTTACTTTTTCTCCCGGTTTGATCCCAAACTGCTCCCATTTGATAGCCATATTGCCGCTGCCAGTAATATCCATCTGGTTACCATTGATATCGATCTTACCGCCGTTAGTCACTATATCATAGCCGCTTGGCATGGCATAAACAGGGCTTCCGATCAGGATACCGCCAAGCACCAGCGTTGTAACCAGGCGCCTTGTTAACATTCTTTTTTGCATGATCTGCAACTCCCTTTTCTTTTATGTATGATCTCTTTCCAGCTATACTTTTAAAACATCTTTACCGCCTGAAACCACAGGCGGCTATTTTTATCTTCCGCTTCGCTCTGATAAGCCTCACCGTTGATCTTTCTGGCATAATCCAAACGCATGTAATAATTACCAGGCTGGGAATACTGCAATCCTAAGCCCCAGCCGGCCAGGTCTCTATGCTGATCTGCCACATTTCCCCGCTGCATTATTTCACCCCAATCTACAAAAGCTGCTAAAGTCAACTGCGGCAGAGGAGTTATAAAACGCAGCTCGGCAGTAGCCTGATAGCCGCTGTCACCGCCGGCTTCACCCTGCGGATACGCACGCACTCCATTAGCGCCGCCTAAATAGAATTGCTCACTGCTGTCCAGCTCTTTACTTGCCAGCTGACTGTGAAAATTCAGATGCAGATTGAACTGCTGCCCTAAGCGCTGGATATGGTTGATGTCAGTATTCAGTTTCTGGAAACCGCCCTCGTTAGCGCCTGCATAATCATCATTCGTAAGCACACCCCAATAATAAAGCGCACTGTAACCTGTATAACTGTTGCGGCCAACGCTCCTGCCCAAAATGCCCATATGCATGGCATTGCTGGTTTTAGCATTGCTGTAACCAAAAAGTCTGTATTCATCCTTCAACTGGCGATGGTCATAGCCATAGGACGCTGCCACATAGCTGCCGCTGCTGTTCACTAACGGCGTACTGCCATAAAAACTAAAGGTCCTGGCCGTACCGACTGCCTCTAACAGGTTGAAGTAGTCTCCAAGAGTATAATCCATCTGGCTGTAACTGATGCCTAAACGGCTGCCTCTGCTGCCTAAAGGCATTTCATAACCTAAATTATAGTTATGCGTATGATCATTAGTCAGCAGGCCGCCAAGAAAAGCCCTGTCACCAATATGTCCCGGATTATTAAACGTAGTTTGAAAACCGTAGCGGTAACGGCCGCTGTATCTGCCGCCATAGTTATCAGCGTACAGCAGTGTTTCCAGAGCGTCCTCGTTCTGCAATGTAACAGTAAGATCAGTTTCACCGGTTTCCTGACCAGCGCTCAACATCCCCACTGCTGCCACGCCCGGCAAATCGTTCAGATTATTGAGCACAGTTTCAGCCTTGTTTATTGTCAGGTAAGTACCTCTGCGTAAAGCAGACGTAAATGCTTCAGCTCTCCCTTCACTCAGACGTGACTGATTATCCAGCTTGATTTGACCCAACTGACCCAAAAGAACACGTATCTCCACATTACCGTCTTTGACATCCTGCGGCGGTAAAAAAGCTGCAGCCACAGCATAACCCTGTTGGCGACAGTACGCCGTTATTTTATCCGCAGCATTTTGCAGGTCGCTGAGTGTTACTGTTTGTCCGATATAGGTTTGTATCAATTCTGCAAAAATAGCTGTATCAATGATCTCCTGCCCGGTAAAAGTAACGCGCTGTAAAGTAAATTGATCTTCACCCTGTACTTTGGCAACAGACCCTGTAGCTTCAATAACTGTCTGCCGCACATTCTGTTCCCGGTTTTGTTCCATTGCCCGCAGCTCTGAGTCGCTCCCCGGCAGTGCCGGCGCCGCATAAGCCGTTGTATAACAGACACAGGCCAGCACCAGCCCTAAACTTTTTCTTTTCATCCTTCCCCACCCCTTTTATGAATTGGCTTAACTATATTACGCAGTAACAACTGCGGTCATACCGCTTAACGCTGCTGCCGGAACAATTTGATGTCTGCAGCAATTTTATTCAGCATCAAAAAAATATCTGTTCAGGATTATTTATTTCTTAAATTTTTGTTTATTTTTGTTTAAGATAAAAAACATTTAAATTTAATATACCTTTATTATAGCACTCGTGAACCCCCCCACAAGACAAAAGACGGTTTCTGTAAATATTTATCTCAGCCTTCCCCAGCACGTATAAGTAAACAGTGCTATAAAAAATTAAAACCACTGGCTTAGACCAGCGGTTTTAATTTTCTCATAGCTTCTTTACTAACAGGCATCCTTGGAGTTTTTTCTTTTGAAACAACCATTTTCGCAATAAAGAAATCTCTTTTCCGTTGTAAATACAACTTACTTTAAACTGTAATTATAATATCATAAACATGAAAGAAGTATTTGTCTGCTCTGCCGTTATGGCAGCAACCACAATAACGGAGAAGGAAATCTCCATAATTATAAGGAGTGATATTATGGAACCGAAAATGTTTTGTTTTCAATGTCAGGAAACAGCCGGCAATAAAGGCTGTATATTTGGAGGTGTCTGCGGTAAAAAACCTGAAACCGCTAATCTGCAGGACCTGCTGATTTATGTGACCAAGGGACTTTCCGAAATAACAACCCGCCTGCGCTCTGAAGGCAAAGAAATCCCAGCAGCCATCGACCGGCTGATCACTACTAACCTGTTTATGACCATCACTAACGCTAATTTTGACGATGACCGTTTTATCGACAGAATCAATGCAACTCTATACAACCGTGACGAACTGTTTGAACAGCTCCATGACGATACAGGACTGAGCGATGCCGCTTCTTGGCAATATCATACTGCAGAAGAAAGGACCTTAAAAGCTGACAAGGTGGGAGTACTGGACACCGGGAATGAAGACTTACGCAGTCTGCGTGAGCTGACCCTCTACGGCTTAAAGGGTATGGCTGCTTACAACAAACACGCTAACGTTCTGGGTTACGCCGATACAGCTATCGATGCCTTTTTGCAGAAAGCTTTAGCAAAAACCTTAGATGACAGCCTGAATGCCGATGACCTGACATCCCTTGTCCTGGAAACAGGCAGCTTCGGCGTCAAAGTTATGGCACTGCTTGATACTGCCAACACTTCGACCTATGGCAACCCTGAGATCACAAAAGTTGAGCTTGGTGTCAGAAACAATCCCGCGATTCTTATTTCCGGACACGACCTGCGTGATTTAGAAATGCTGCTGGAACAGACTGCTAATACAGGCGTCGACGTTTATACCCATTCTGAAATGCTGCCGGCACATTATTATCCGGCTTTCAAGAAATATCCTCATTTTGCAGGCAACTACGGCAACGCCTGGTGGAAACAAAAAGAAGAATTCGAAGCCTTCAATGGTCCGATCCTTCTGACTACCAATTGTCTAGTGCCGCCCAAAGAGAGCTACAAAGATCGTATCTACACTACAGGCTCGGTAGGTTTTTCCGGCTGTAAACATATTGATGGAGAAATCGGGGAAACAAAAGATTTCTCTGCTATCATTGAACACGCTAAAAAATGCCCTCCTCCCACACAGCTGGAAAGCGGCGAACTTGTAGGAGGGTTTGCACATCACCAGGTCCTCGCTCTGGCAGATAAAGTCGTTGACGCAGTCAAAAGCGGAGCCATCAAAAAATTTGTTGTTATGGCAGGCTGTGACGGACGCAGCCCGGCACGTAATTACTATACAGATTTCGCGAAAGCTCTGCCACAGGATACTGTTATCCTGACTGCCGGCTGTGCCAAATATAAATATAATAAGCTGCCGCTCGGCGATATCGGCGGCATACCCCGTGTTTTAGACGCAGGTCAATGCAACGACTCCTATTCGCTGGCGCTGATTGCACTCAAGCTGAAAGAAGTTTTTGGCTTGGATGATATCAACCAGCTGCCTATTGTTTACAATATCGCCTGGTATGAACAAAAGGCCGTTATCGTTCTTCTGGCACTGCTTTCCCTGGGCGTTAAAAATATTCATCTCGGCCCTACTCTGCCAGCCTTCCTGTCGCCAAAGGTTGCCAATGTCTTGATCGAAAACTTTGGTATTGCCGGAATCACTGATGTAGATACTGACCTGGAAATATTTTTTGGTAAAAATTAAACCTGCATAAAAAAGACGAGTCCGTTAGGACTCGTCTTTTTGCTTATAATTCATCCAGTTCCATAATACAGCTGGCCAAAAGCAGCGCTCTTTCAGTTAATGTAGCTACCTCTATATACTCACTGTCGCTGTGAGCCCCGGCGCCGCAGGGTCCTACACCGCACAGAGTGGGTGCACCTGTCATGGCCGGCCAGGCCGCGTCAGAAGCCCCGCCAACATATTGCTGACCCGGTTTTGCCAACCCGAGCTTTTCAGCCTGACTTGCATAGTGTTCGTACAGCCGCTGCACTCCGGGTGTAGTTTCAAATGGCATAAATTTAATCACATTGCCAGTTACCGTAGTCTTAGTATGAGGAACATAATTCGTTTCTACAATCCGCTGCACATCGGCAATAGACTTTTCTGCTTCGACAATAGTTTTAAAGCGCACATCAACCTCGCCAACGGCCTTATCAGCAACAATATTAGCCATAGTACCGCCGCTGACAACACCAACATTATATGTAGTCCCAACAGCAAAATTATTGAGAGCATGGATAGCTACTGTTTTCTGTGCCAGTTCCAAAATCGCACTGGCGCCTTTTTCAGGTTCATTCCCCGCATGTGAAGCGATCCCCTCTACTACCAGCGTTGGCCTGGTAGTTCCCTTCCGGCCCGTAACGACGCTGCCGTCAACGCGTCCAAATTCCAGATTAAAAACAGCATCCTTCCCTGCGCCCGCTTTTTTGAACTGTGCCACCGCATCAGTAAAAGGATGTGACATTTCTTCATCACCGCACAGTAAAACGGTCATATCCGTCTCCTGCCAGCCATTCTCCAGCAAGGCCCTGATTACATATAAAGCCATAACCAGCCCGCCTTTCATATCCAGTACGCCTGGGCCGTAAGCCCGTCCGTTTTCAACCTTGAATGGGCGAACCGCCGCTGTACCTTGATTGAACACCGTATCCATATGCCCTGAAAACAGTACCTGCTTTTTACCGGGCTGCGCTTTCCTAGCAAGCAGCTGTACAGGAGCACCATCAGTTTCCAGATATTCTACAGTAAATCCCAGCACTTCTAAGAACGCTCCTATTCTCTGTGCCACCGCATTTATACCGTCCAAAGCATCTGCTCCTGAATCAATATTCACCAATTCTTCCAGTAATTGCAGCATCCCCTGCTCTGATCCTCTGATCTGATCTAAAATTTTCGTTTTCATCAAAACTCTCCTCTGCATAAATACAAGTATAATTCTTATATTATTCGCTTACTATGCTTTTTTTCCTGCTTTTTGCTCATAAAAAATCATATTTTCAGAAAATTTATAAATGAATTCTAAAATAAAAAACAGTATGGGATTTAATCCCATACTGTTTTTTTATGCTTAACCGCTTATTACTGCATTTCATCCAGATGCATAATACACATCGCCAGGAGCTGCGCTCTTTCAGTCATCGACGGCACGAATAAATACTCATTATTACTATGAGCACCTACAGCCTGCGGACCCATCCCGCATAAAGTCGGCGCACCGACCATGGCCGTCCAGGCAGAATCAGCACTGCCGCCGACATATAAAGCTCCCGGGACTGGCAGCCCCAGCTTTTCAGCCTGTTTAGACAAATGACCATACAGCTTTTGTACGCCGTCAGTAGTTTCCAGCGGCATAAACTCGATCCTGTTTTCTGTTACAGTAGTTGTTGTATTGGCCACATAAGTTTTTGCCGCTATTGCTTCCACACTTTTTATTGCTTTTTCAGCTTCTTCAGCTGTTTTAAATCTGATATCGACACGTGCCTCTGCGTGATCGGCGACAATATTTGCCAGGCTCCCGCCATTAAAAACGCCTACGTTATAGGTAGTTCCGACTTCTAAATCAGTTAACGCATGTAAAGCAATAGTTTTATGGCAAAGTTCTAAAACAGCGCTGGCGCCTTTTTCAGGTTCGTTTCCGGCATGGGCAGCGATACCTTTTACAGTCAGCACCGGGCGAATAACGCCTTTACGCCCGATAACTACACTGCCGTCTGCGCGTCCTGGTTCCATATTGAAAACAGCATCTTTGCCCAGACCTTCTTTTTTAAACCATTCTACAGCATCTGTCACTGGGTGCGCCGGTTCTTCATCTCCGCAGAAGAAAAGCGTCAGGTCAGTATCATCCCAGCCATTATCCAGCAATGCCTTAACTGTATAAAGTGAAATCGCTATCCCTGCCTTCATATCCATAACACCGGGACCATAAGCCTTGCCATCTTCGATCCTGAACGGTCTGGCAGCCGCCGTCCCCTTAGGAAAAACCGTATCCATATGTCCCATCAGCATAACTTTTTTCTTGCCCGGACGCGGACGTTTAGCAAGTACATGTGTAGGCGCATTCGGTGTTTCGATATACTGCACCTCAAACCCATACGGTGTTAAAAAGTCGCCTATGATATGAGCAACCTCATCAATCCCCTCCAAAGCATCATAGCCTGAATCGATATTAACGATCTGCGCCAAAGTATCCAGCATGGCAGTTTCTGATTTTTTGATCTGTTCTAAAATTTTATTTTCCATTTTTCTGCTCCTATTTTCAATAATATCTTTATCTTATTCGCTCTTCTTCCGCTTTTTCCTGCCAATAGCAATACTTATAAAATACAGCGCAGCGGCTGAGGTTTCCCTGTCAGTGATTTCGCACCGCCTGCCGTTACCAGATACGTATTCTCTGTACCGACCATACCGATTCCCGGTAAAGCTATCTTAGGCTCGACAGCAAAAACCATACCCGCCCCCAGCTTACCTTTGAAACCGTTTGCCAGCGCAGGAGATTCGTCCATCACCAACCCGATACTGTGTCCTAAAAATTTGCCGCCGTTCATAAACCCGTTTTCATACTGTGGATCAAACTGTTCCATTACCTGCCGGTAGATATTTTCGATCACCATGCCCGGCTGCAGCAGCGATGCTGTCAGTTCTTCCAGAAAAACACAGTGCTCATAAGCAGCCCTGATTTTATCACTGAAAGGATCCTGATCTAAATCTCCATAATAATACACCACTGTTTTATCAGTATGATAACCATCCACACCGCAGGGTATATCCAGATATACTAAACGCCCAGCCTGCAGCTTACGAAAAGCAGAGCCGATCGACTGTACAGCGACACAAGTGCCGCCTGTGCCGCCGGGGCCGTCAAAAGCTGTTTTCACCAGACCGCTTTTCCCAAAAGAAGCCAGACCCACAACATCCTCACCTAAAGGCAAATTAAAACGCGCTACCCCGTGCGAACCTCGACGCAGCATTTCTGCATACAGGTTGACTGCCAGTTCTGCCTCGCTCACACCTTGAACAATAAACCGCGGCGCCAGTTCATCTAAAACATTGCGATGAATAGAACCTGATTTTCTCATCAGTGCCAGTTCATAAGGGCTTTTTATCAGTCGCAGCTCACTTATCACACTGTCCATCCCTGCCTCAGAGGCAAAAGGCAAATATTTATACAACAGCTGCTGCCATTCCAGCGTCGCTGTTTTATTTTCCAAGTATACCTTAGCAGGCAGCGGCTGATAAAACTCAGCCAAAGTACGAAAACTTTTCATCGGACGGATATCCTGCAGCAACGATTCATTGCAGGCACGTTCATAACTGCGCCTGACCCATAAAATCTCGTCCTGCGGCCTGATTACCAGTACACCGTCCTGCATTGTACCGGCAAAATAATACATATTGACTTTATGGTTGACGATGGCTATTTCCCAGCCGGGAAATTCTCTGTCCATAACGGCTCTGAATTTATTCAGGCGTGCCTGCAGCTCATCAGCAGGTACGCGCCGCAGCTGCTCTGTCATCATGATCTCATGCTCTAAAATAGTCATTGTTTCACTCCTTTAAAAAAGTATTTTCTATTATCTTACCATAAATAATGAAACAGGGCCGATATTAAATATCAGCCCTGTTTCCCCTCATTCAGCCTATATATTTTTAAATAATCCTGTAAAATCAAAAGTGGCAAAGTAATCTGCCGGAGTCTCCGCACGGCGAATCAATTCCGTACTGCCGTCCTCCTTCAGCAGCACTTCCGCACTGCGCAGTTTACCATTATAATTGTAGCCCATGGCAAAACCATGTGCTCCCGCATCATGAATAAAGAGCAGATCGCCGATATTGATTTCCGGCAGCATCCTGTCGATAGCAAATTTGTCGTTATTCTCGCACAAACCGCCGGTAATATCATATTTATGATCGCAGGGCGCATCCTCCTTACCCATTACGGTAATGTGATGATAGGACCCGTACATGGCTGGACGCATCAGATTAGCCGCGCAGGCATCCAGTCCGATATACTCTTTATAGGTATGTTTAACGTGGATGGCTTTAGCAACAAGCGCCCCATAGGGAGCCAGCATATAACGGCCCATCTCTGTAAAAATTTTTACGTCTCCCATTCCTGCAGGCACCAGGATATCCTCAAAAGCCTGACGTACGCCTTCGCCGATAACCATAATATCATTGCCCTCCTGATCGGGACGATAAGGAATACCGACACCGCCGGACAGATTGATGAACTCAATATGCGCTCCTGTCTCTTCCTTCAATTCCACAGCGACCTGGAACAATATCCGTGCCAGTTCCGGATAATAATCATTAGTCACAGTATTGCTGGCCAGAAAAGCGTGCATTCCAAAATGTTTAACACCCTTGCTTAAAAGAATTTTATAAGCTTCTGTCATCTGCTCTCTGGTCATACCATATTTGGCGTCACCGGGATTATCCATAATATTGTTGGCAATGGCAAAATGCCCGCCTGGATTGTAACGGCAGCTGACCGTATCCGGGATATCAGCAACTTTTTCCAGAAAGTCGATATGAGTGATATCATCCAGATTGATAGTGACATTTAATTGCCTTGCCAGCTGAAAATCTTCTGCCGGCGTTGCATTGGACGAAAACATAATTTCATCGCCTTTAAAACCAACGGCATCGGCCATCTGCAGTTCCGTATACGAAGAACAATCCGCACCGCAGCCTTCCTCATGCAATATTTTCAATATTGCCGGGTTAGGGGTAGCTTTAACGGCAAAATATTCTTTAAAGCCCTGATTCCAGGCAAACGCCTTATTCACACGACGCGCAGTTTCACGGATAGCCGCTTCATCATATAAATAAAACGGCGTTGCATACTGTGCGGCGATCTCATCTAATTTTTCTTTACTTACAAAGGGTTTTTTACTCATTCTTTCTCACCTTTCTCTGCTTCAGGAAGCAATTCTATCAATTTTATTTCATTTTTCAAAGCATCCTTAAATAAATCTACCAGATTCTGTTTGCTGGAATATAAACAGGTTGAATTACTGCCATCAGCCAGATCTCCTGTCAAAACCTCCTGTGAATCGGCGATCAGACGGATCTGGCTATTAGGTTTATGCGCATAATAAATAATCGCACCCTCCAAAACAAAAGGCCTGCCGGTAATAATGACCACCTTTAATCCCCGGCCTACCGCCTCAGTCAATTCACCACGTAAAGCTTCGATAGCCGAATCTGTTGCCGAAACATAAATACGGGCTTTAGCCTTAACAATCGTATTTTTGAGCTTATTGATGATTTCGGTCGCTCCCTTGATCGTAATATAACCATCAACGCTTTGTGACGTACTGGGAAGCTCACGCAGTAATTCTTCTTTCAGTTCCTGCAGTCTTCTTACCCTGTTTTCGCAAAACTCATCCAAGGGCACCGGCGTATATCTTGTAGCCTTATCCTCAAGCACATAAGCAGCGCCTTTTTCTACCAGACCTGCCAGCGCCGTATAAGTATTAGATCTGGAAATACCTGTCAGCTTTGTCGCTTCATAGCCGGTCAGCCGTCCTTCTGCCAGCAGGGTCAAATACAGCGTAGCTTCCTGTCTGGTCAGATTAAAATAAGTAAGTTTTTCAATAATATCCATATTTCACCTTCATTGTTCCTACATAAGAACACTATAAGTGATTTTTCTAAGTTTGTCAAGGCTAACTTATATTTTTCATATATTTATGAAAAACAACAAAATTCGTCAGCTATCAAAATCGTAGTTATCGCTTCAATATTTTACGATAAATTGATAAATTCAGCAGAAAATTATTTTTATAATTAAAATTTATTATCTTGTATTTTAAATTCAAATATTATAAGATTATATAAATAGTATTTATAATTCAAATTATTCTAATTTTTTAAATCTTTTTCGGAGTTGATTCCCCCATGAAAAATTTAGGCAAAATAAGCGTTATCGTTTTATTTTTGTTATCGATATTCGTAGGCAGCTTTACTGTTTACTCAATCAGCAAAGTACAATCCTACGGAACACTCATCAATTATCTGGGCATCGTCCGAGGCGCAACCCAGCGGCTCGTCAAGCTTGAGCTGCAGCAGCAGCCTCACGATGAGCTTATAGCTTATATCGACGATATCATTTATGACCTTAAAAACGCCGACGGTAAATACGGTTTGGAAAAAATTCCCAATGTTGATTATCAGCAGCAGTTTTCCGCCCTCAATACACTATGGCATCGGGTAAAAAGCAATATTTACGCCGTGCGCCAAAACCCTGCCAATTCACCACTGCTGCTGCAGTCCAGCGAAGTACATTTTGAGATCGCCAATAATACTGTTTTCACTGCTGATAACTATACTACTTCCAAAAGTCACCAGCTGACACTTCTTTCTGCTTTAATGCTGGCAGGCATCATTATCATGTGGATCGCCTTATTTATGGTGTACCTGCGTAAATTATATTCACTGGAAAGCAGCAACAAAACACTTTATGATATAACGACAAAAGACCCGCTTACCGGTGCTTATAATTTTGAAACATTTAAGAAAAAAGCTCAGAAACTACTCACACAAACGACTAAAAAATATTCGCTGAGCTATGTTGATTTTGCTGATTTTAAATATATCAACGATGTTTTCGGGTATAAATACGGCGATGAGATCCTTATCAATTATGCCGCTACCATTAGTAACGAACTGCGTACAGGAGAAGTGCTGGGGCGTGTTTCCGCCGATAATTTTGTTATTCTGCGTTACTATAATGAGAAAAACGACATTATGGTCCGACAGCAGCAGGTCGATATCAAAATAACAGAATTCATGCATGATATGTACGGTGGTCAGGCAGTTTCTGTCCAATGCGGTATCTGCTATCTGGAGGACCTGGCAGAGGATCTGCAGATAGAAGGTATTTTAGACCGTGCAAATTATGCGCGTAAAACTGTAAAAACAGGACTTAACAGAAAATATGCTGTTTATGATGAAAGTATCCGTAAACAGCTGCGTTATGAAAAATCCATCGAAAACCGCATGCTGAAATCACTGGAAAATGAAGAATTCCTCGTTTACTTTCAGCCCAAGGTCGACTTGCAGACAGGTCTGGCAACACAGGCCGAAGCGCTGGTACGCTGGCAGACAGATGAAGGACTGATCATTCCGCCTGATAAATTCATTCCCATCTTTGAAAAGAAATATCTTATCTCATCACTTGACCAGTATGTATTTAAAAAGGTATGCGCTTTTATCAGACGGCGCCTCGATGCTGGCCTTCCTGTAAATACAATCTCCGTCAATGTTTCCCGACTGCAATTTTACAATTCAGATTTTGTAAAAACATATGAAGATATCAAAAACAAATTCCGTATCCCTGATCACCTTTTAGAAATAGAAATTACAGAATCAATCGCCTTTGATAATGTGACCTTTCTCGAAAAAACAGTCAGTGAACTGAAAAGTAAAGGTTTTTTGATTTCTATTGATGATTTCGGTACCGGGTTCTCTTCTTTAAGCCTTTTGAAAAATATTCCTATTGATGTGCTCAAAATCGATCAAAGCTTTTTCAGAGAAAGTATCCACAAAGAAAAAGACAACATCGTTATTAAAGGTATTATCGATCTCGTCAATAAATTAAGCATCCGAACTGTCGCCGAAGGTATCGAAACTGCCGAACAGGTAGCCTTCCTTAAATCTGTCAACTGCAATATGATCCAGGGGTATTTTTTCTACAAACCGCTGCCTGAAGATAAGTTTGAGGAAATACTGAAGAAGGAATATACTACCAAAGCTCCTGCTTTCACTTTTACACTCAGCGAAACTTGATTGGACTATCGCTCTAAATTTACATTAACAAAAACACCCTTCCCATAACTATGGGAAGGGTGTTTTTGTTAATCATTATTATTTAATTTTTTAAAGTCGTATTTTTTCACCGACTGCGCTTATTTATATACATCCGTTCGTCGGCAACTTTCATCAAATTATCATAATCCTCGCCGTCATTTGGAAATTGAGCCCAACCGACACTGGCTGAAATATTTATAACAACGTCATCTACAACAAACGGCTCTGCCAAACTTTTTGTCAACAATTGTTTATAGTACTCAACCCGAGCTCTGCACCCACCCTGCAGTTCGACCACTGCTACAAATTCGTCCCCGCCCATGCGTACTAAAGCCGCATCATCACCAAACACACTTCTTAACCTGCATCCAAATTCTCTCAAAAGCTCATTTCCTAAAAAATGACCATAACTATCATTAACCTGTTTAAATTTATTCAAGTCAAAATAAAAAATAATAAAAGGTTTCTTGGTGAAAACAGATAATCTTTTTTCTATTTTTTCATTTAGCCATCTTCTGTTAAATAAACCTGTCAATCCGTCTGTATATGCAAACTGATATAAAACTTTAGCCTGATCTCTCTTTTGTTTAAAAATAACAGCCAGCAAAAAACTGATCAATAAACCTACTAAAAGTTCTTCACAGATTTTCGTCCAGTCTATCCAGCCTTTTATCGGCATCAAGTCCAAAGCCCAAACATGATTAGGCACATTGATGCTGCATGAAATAGGTTCAACCGCACTGCTTTCTTTTGACTGGTCGATTATTATGATATTATCACTGTCTTCCGACTTACAATAAAGTCTGTAATAATAACCATATTTTTGTAGTTCCTCAAGCATGATCGGTTTCAAAGCTGCCGGAAGATCCAGAATAATTACAGAAAAACCTAAAAATTTTTCATCAGTGTTTTCCCGTGTCAAAAAAACAGGATTCCTTCCAATTAGCCCAAATCCACCCTGTGTAAGGTTATACGGTCCCGAAAGAGCTGTTTCTCTTGTTTCCAAAGCCAGTAAGGCATCTTTTCTTCGTTTGGGATCATTAAAAACACTACTACCAATTACAGCTTCATTACCTTGAAGCGGATAGCAATATTCAACAATACCACCTGGCAAATACTGTACTGCCCTGATCCCGTCACCATCAAATAAAGACTTTGCCACATTTTCAAAAACAGACTGTGAAAGCTCGCCGTTATTAGCTAAAACAATAGCTTCTACTACATCGGTTTTATGAAACAGACTGTTTAAAAGCATCTCGGAACGTGCGCTGTATACATCGGCAACATGCCTGGCATCTCTTTTCAACATTTCTACAGATGTAAAAGCAGAATATGCGACTAAACAACAAGTGATTATTATGCCTCCAAAAAAAACTTTTATATCAAAAGCTTTAATTCCAGTTTTTTTCATCATAACAACCACCATTCTCAGCAATGATATTCCTGACTACTCAATTTTACGATAGTAATGCTTTCTAAAGATACGATGCAGCGTAATACAAAAAAATAACCAGGTCGCTCCAGCTGCATAACCGGCTAAAATATCCGTCGGATAATGCACCCCCAGATAAACACGGCTCAGGCCGATAAGCAGGATATAAATGCCGGCTGCCGCCATCAATCCCCAGCGCAGCGGTTTACTTCGCAAGCCTAATCCTGCAAAATATGCCAGGATGCCATAAAAACAAATCGCTCCCATAGCGTGACCGCTGGGAAAACTGTAACCACTTTCAGCAATCACAGGGAAAATATCTGGCCTTACACGTTCAAAAATGCGTTTCAGTACCTGATTTAAAATACCACCACCGCATAAACAGACTAGATAAAGATACAGCCTGTCTTTTTGCCTGCTGTATAAATACCAGCAGCAGACAAGCGCACTTGCCAGAAGATAAAAAGTACTGGACCCGCTTGCCGTAACGAGCATTACCTCTGCTGTCAGCGGCGGTGTAACAAACTGCTGTACATAAGCAATAAACTGCAGCTCCAGCTGTTGCAATGCCGGCTTAATAAAAGTATGCTCAGCTATTTCTACCAGCACTTCCATCAGCACGATACTGATAACCAAAGTAACCAGCAAATACAAATAAGGGCGCCGTAAAGCCATACGTACAATGGCGTCCCGCAGATTACTCATTGCTGCCTCACTTTCCTAACCGTTCAGTTATATATATTTCAGACTTCAGCTAAAGTCTTTAAAGTTTTTTCCAGTACTTTCACTGCCTGAGTAACAGACTGAAAATCACTGCTCTCTTCTTTGGAATGGCTGACACCATTTATACTTGGTACAAAAATCATTCCTGTAGATACGCCGCTTGCTGCAAAAATCTGTGCGTCATGTCCTGCCCAGCTGGGCATGGCCTGAAAACTGACACCGCACCCAGCCGCAGACTGCTCAATAACTTTCCTGACTGACTCTGACAACGGTACAGCAGCCACATGAAAATCATTCTCCTTTGTAATCACGATACCGCTTTTACTTGCCGTCCGCTCTAGTAAACTCATGATCTTTGCACGAACCTCTGCTAAAACCCTATCGTCAGCAGCCCTTGTTTCAATAGCAAGCTGCACTTTTCCAGGCACGATGTTCACAGCATTGGGAGTGACATTCAACTGACCCACAGTAGCTACAAACCTGTCATCAGCTTCAGCAAGCTCCTTAACTCCTAAAATGACTTCCGCTGCAGCAGCCAAAGCATCTCTGCGGCGCCTCATGCTAGTAGTCCCGGCATGGTTAGCTTCTCCATGTAAAGTCAGGAATAATCTATCGTAGCCTACAATAGCAGTCACCGCCCCGCAGGTCAGGCCACGTTCCTCCAAATCAGCGCCCTGTTCGATATGCAGTTCTACAAAAGCCGCCAGATCCTGAAACCCTACTGCGGCATCCTGCAACGCGCTATGCGGCAGTCCGGCTGCCTGCAGACATTCGGCCAGGGAGCCGCCTGTCAAATGCACGATAGACTCCGGCTTCTGTTTTTTAAATTCGCCGCCGCGTACACGTACGCCAAAGCAAGCCATACCAAAAGCTGTGCACTCTTCTTCGATCGTCGCAATTACCTGTACTGTTCGTTTCGGGCGATAGCCCTCTTCCTGCCAGCTGCGCACACATTCCAGTGCTGCGACGATACCCAAAGCTCCGTCAAAATTTCCGCCTGCCGGTACGGTATCGAGGTGTGAACCGCTCATGACGGCAGTCAGTTCAGGATCTCGTCCCACATAAGTCCCAATCAGATTCCCAATCGGGTCTACCTCTGCCAGCATGCCCGACTCCAGCATTTCCCGCTGCAAAAAAGCCTGCGCCGCCAAATACTCTGCCGTATAGGAAAGACGCGTCGTCCCACCCTGCGGTAATGTTCCGTAAGCAGCCAAAGCAGCTATAGTTTTCTTAATCCGCTCATATTGTACCGCCATAAAAATCTCTCACTTTAAAAATAGTCAGCCAGCTCTGAAGCGTGATCCAAAATAATGTCAGGCTTGATGCTGCCATGCTCCACGTCAGCTAAAGTTGCCTCGCCGGTCAGAACCAGTATTGATAAAACACCGTTATTGAGCCCAAAAGCAATATCTGTCGATAAACGGTCGCCAACCATGGCAATTTCTTCCCGTTTATAGCCCGTTCTGGACGTTATCACATCGATTATATAGTGATAGGGCTTGCCTAAAATCTGCTGCGGGGCCTTCCCTGTAGCAGTTTTAATCAGCTCGATCATGGCCCCGCAATCGGGAATAAATTCTCCGCCTTCGATCGGGCAGCGTACATCCGGGTGCGTTGCTACATAAGGCACGCCCCTGTCGATAAGTCTGCAGGCAATAGTCAGTGTTTCGTAATTCAAAGACATATCAAACCCAACCACAACAAAATCAGTGCCTTCTTCCAGTGTAGTCGTTATGGTAAAGCCTGCCTCACGAATAGTTTTTTTCAGCTGTTCCGTCCCTAAAACAAATAATCTGGCCGCCGGCCGAAGCTGCTGCATATAATAAACAAAAGCATCCGAGGATATCAAAACATTATCACGAGTTACCTGTATCCCCATCCGCCCCATTTTTTCCACATAATGCTCGTGTCCTTTGGAGGAATTATTAGTTACCAGATAAAAATCACGTTCTGCGGCACGTAATTTCTGAAAAAATACATCCATCCCCGGGATTAATGTATTGCCTAAATTAATCGTACCATCCATATCAAACAAAAAACACTTGATATTTTTAAGTTTTGCACATTGTTTTTGATCAGTCATGCCAAGCTCCTATAATTCATAATCATATGTTTATTATATAGTATTTTACTGTTGAGGTAAAATTTTTCCCGCTTTATTTAGACTTTATTTTTTAAAGTTACTTGTTTTTTTATTCTTTTAGTGTTAAACTAAAATAAGAACAGTAAAGGAGCGTGTTTAACTTATGAAAAAATATGACGCATTGATCATCGGCTTTGGCAAAGGTGGAAAAACACTGGCAGCTGCCCTCGGCAAAAAAGGAATCAAAACAGCTGTTATTGAAAAATCTCCGCTGATGTACGGCGGTACCTGCATAAACATCGGCTGTATTCCTACAAAAAAACTCATCCATACTGCAGCTGACGCTAAAAAAAATCAGCAGGCAGATTATTCTGAAAAAAATAATTTTTATGCTGCTGCCATTCGTGAAAAAAATACTTTAACTGCGCTTTTGCGTCAGAAAAACTATGATAATGTCGCTGCAGCTGCAGATATTTATACCGGTGCCGCCCGTTTTCAGACTGACCATACGGTAGAAGTCCAGTTGCCGGACGGAAAAATATCTTTATACGGCGAAAGAATTTTTATAAATACCGGTTCTGAACCGGTCATTCCTCCGATCACAGGCTTACAGCTGAGCAAGCGTGTTTATACCAGTACTACTTTAATGGAACTCAGCACCCTGCCACAAAGACTGGTTATCATCGGCGGCGGCTATATCGGTCTGGAATTTGCCGCCATGTATGCTAATTATGGCTCCATGGTCACTGTTCTGGAATACGGCAATACCTTCATCCCGCGTGAAGACCGCGATATTGCCAATGTTATCCAAACACGTTTGGAAGAGCTGGGCGTTCGCTTTATCTTTAATGCACAGGTCGATGAAATAACCGACGAAAACGAATTGACTACTGTCAGCTATCTTGAGCGCAGCAGCGGTATGTCCGTTAAAATTCCAGCTGACGCTGTATTGGTAGCCACAGGACGCAAAGCAAGCACAGCAAGCCTTAATCTTGAAGCCGCCGGCGTTGCCGTAAATGAACGCGGCGAAATCATCGTCAATGAATTACTGCAGACAACCGTCCCTCATATCTGGGCGCTTGGTGACGTTAAAGGCGGACTGCAGTTCACTTACATCTCCCTGGATGACTTCCGCATTATTAAAGAGCAGCTTTTCGGTCAAAACGACCGTACAACAGCTAACCGGCCGCCTGTCGCCTATTCCGTTTTTCTAGACCCTACCTTTGCACGCGTCGGCCTCAGTGAAGCAGAAGCACTGCTGTCCGGCCATAAGATCAAAGTTGCCAAAATCGCAGAAGCAGCCAGTCCCAGGGCTCGCCTGTTTGGCAGCACTTCCGGTTACCTGAAGGCTATTGTTGATGCTGAAAGCAACAAAATCCTCGGTGCGGCATTTTTCTGCAGCGAAGCCTCGGAAATCATCAATATCGTCCAACTGGCAATGAAGGCCAACCTGGATTATACCGTTCTGCGGGATAATATTTATACACATCCTTCTATGAGCGAATTTTTAAATGATTTGTTTTCAACTTTAGATTAAAGGAGTATTTTTATGAGTCAGCAATATCCCTTTCAATGTAATATCGCTCAAGCACTCAATATTATCGGCGACAAATGGTCTCTGCTCATTCTGCATGGTATTATGAGCGGACACCAGACCTATAAAGAGATTTACAACAGCCTGGAAGGCCAGATTGCCAGCAATCTGCTTTCCAGCCGCCTGAAAGCGCTTGAAGCCGACGGACTGATCAGCAGCGATTTATACCAGAAGCATCCGCCCCGCTACCGTTATACACTTACACCTGCTGGCGAGGATTTGAATATCGTTTTTAACAGCCTGGTGCTTTGGGGTGAAAAACATCTTACTACCTGCTATAAACGCCTGATCCATAAAAGCTGTAATCATACTGTAGAAACACATTACTATTGTCCCCATTGCCAGCAAACTGTTGCTGAAGATCAATTAGCAGTAGTTGCCGCCGAAGAAAAGGAGCATCAGCATGAGTAAATGGAGTATCTTCGCACTTTGCATCATTGCAGCAGTCGGGCTTTGGTTCTACAACAACGGCGCCTGTCCTTTACAGGCTATGAGCCCCAGCAGCGATACTGCTTCATCAGGAAGCTATCAGCAAATAACTGCGTCTCAGGTCAAAGAACGTCTTGATAAAGGTGATAAAATTACTGTTATTGATGTTCGCACCCCTGACGAATATGCAGCCGGGCATATTCCCGGCAGTCTTTTGATTCCTTTTGATGAAATCAAAGTAAAATCCGATCAGTTGCCGCAGGATAAAAATACTGAAATAGTGGTATACTGCCGCAGCGGCAGACGCAGTGCAATCGCTGCAGATACCCTGATTTCATTAGGCTATGCAAAAATTTATGACTTAGGAGCAGTCAGCTCCTGGACCTATGGTTTGGAAAAATAAGTAAAGTAAAATAAAAGGCGGGTTCATTAAGAACCCGCCTTTTATTTTACTTTACTTAACTGAGCAGCAGTCTGTCACTGTCCAGCATATCACCGCTGGCCTGCTCAAACATCTTCAAAAGATCAGGAATCGTCAAACGCGACTTTTCTTCACCTTCGACATCAATAATTACCCGTCCGTTATGCAGCATGATCAGCCTGTTTCCGCAGCGCAAGGCGTCACGCATATTATGAGTAATCATCAGCGTCGTCAAATGATCCCTGTTAACGATCCGTTCCGTCAAAGCCAGAACTTTAGCAGCTGTTTTCGGATCCAGGGCTGCCGTATGTTCATCTAACAAAAGCAGCTTTGGTTTGATCAGCGTTGCCATCAGCAGCGTTAACGCCTGCCTCTGGCCGCCGGAAAGCAGCCCGACTTTAGCAGTCATTCTGTTTTCCAGACCCAGATCCAGCTCCTGCAGCAATTCGCTGAACCAAGTCTGATTATCGCTGTCCAAGCCCCATTTTAATCCAGGCGTTTTACCCCGTCTGGCGGCAATAGCAAGATTTTCTTCGATCATCATCCCCGCAGCAGTACCCATCATCGGATCCTGGAAGACACGCCCAATATATTTGGCCCGTTTATGTTCCGGCGTTTTTGTAATATCATTACCGTCAATAATGATCTTTCCACTGTCGATTGGAAAAACTCCGGCAATAGAATTCATCAAAGTCGACTTACCGGCGCCATTACCGCCGATGACCGTTACAAAATCACCCGGTTTCAAATGCAGCGATAAACCCTGCAGAGCTTTTTTCTCATTGATTGTTCCTGCAAAAAATGTCTTACAGATATTTTCAACACGCAGCATTTATTTCACCGCCTTTCGCAGACCAAGCTTACTTTTAATAAGCGGCAGCGACAACGCAAACGCTACCAGAATAGCTGTAAACAGCTTCAGATCGTTTGGCGGCATTCCCATCTGCAGTACAGCGGCAATAACCAGACGATAAACGATAGAGCCCAGCACAACGCTGATGATGCAGTTTTTAAAGCTGCGGGTACCAAACAGTACCTCACCGATAATGACTGAAGCCAGACCGATAACGATCGTACCTGTACCCATGCCGACGTCGGCAAAACCATTATTCTGTGCTACTAAAGCACCGCTCAAAGCTACCAGGGCATTACTTATCAGCAGCCCGAGAATGATCGTAAAATTAGTATCCACGCCCTGCGCCCTGATCATCTGCGGGTTAAAGCCTGTAGCACGAATAGCCGCGCCTATTTCCGTACCAAAAAACCAATAAATCAAACCTCCGATCAAAAGTGAGCTGACGATACCCACACACAATACAGCCTGAGCATTACTGAAACCACCAATATCACGCATAATGGAAAATACTGTATCTACACGCAGCAGCGACAAGTTAGCCTTACCCATTACACGCAGATTGACAGAATATAAAGCGATCATCGTCAAAATTCCGGCCAGCAGAGCCGGTATTTTGAGCTTAGTATGTAAAAGTCCGGTCGCAACGCCAGCCAGCATACCAGCCAGCATCGCCGCACCAAAAGCCAGCCACGGAGAATATCCGCCAGCTAGTAAAGAAGCTGCTACAGCAGCTCCCAGCGGAAAACTTCCTTCCACCGTCAAATCAGCAATATCCAAAACTCTGTAAGTTATATATACGCCCAGTGCCATGATCGCCCATAAAAGTCCCTGTGCTATCGTTGGCATCAATAAGTCTATCATCTATCTTCCTCCTGTGATATATCCGTAAAAACGGGTCTCTCCTCTGAAACAAGGAGAAACCCGCGCTTGTTTATTTAGAGCTTTCTGCTGCCTTAAGCAGATCTTCGGGAATCTTGATACCGATTTTTTCAGCATTTTCCTTGTTGATAATGACCTTAAAAGATTTCTGCAGCTGGATAGGCATTGTCTGGGGTTTAGTCTTGCCGCTCAGAATATCGCCGGCCATTTCACCTGTTTGTTCGCCCAACTGATAATAATCGATCGCCAGAGTAGCTACGCCTCCGGCCATGACCATCCCGCCCTCGCCGCAAACTACGGCCAGTTTAGCCGGCTCAGTTACCTGGGCCAGTGTCGGCATTGCCGAAGCCAGCACATTATCTGTCGGCACGTAAACAGCATCTACTTTGCCGACCAGACTTTGAGCAGCCTGCTGGATGTCATTGACATTAGATACAGTCGCTTCCTCTACCTGCACGCCCTTCTCTGCCGCATATTTTTTCAGCAGCTCCGCCTGCAGCTGTGAATTGACTTCACTGGAACAATAGATCGTACCAATAGTTTTAGCACCAGGCACTAACTTAAGCAGCAGTTCCAGCTGCTCTTTAATCGGATTCATATCGCTGGTCCCTGTAACATTACCTTTAGGTTCACTGTTGGAAGCAACCAGCTTTGCCGCCTCATAATCTGTAACCGCTGTTGCTACGATAGGAATATCCTTGGTAGCATTGGCCATCGTCTGGGCCGCTGGAGTAGCGATAGCGCAGATCAGGTCTACTTTATTGCTGACAAAACGCTGTGCGATATTCTGCAGGTTAGACTGATCTGCCTGCGCATTCTGCCGATCATATTTTACATTTTCATTCTCTTTAAAGCCTTTAGCTGCCATTCCCGCTATAAAGCCTTTATTGGCGGCATCCAAAGCATCATGTTCAACTAGTTGGACAATACCTACATTTACTACTTTCTTACTGTTATCGGCAGCCTTTTTTTCGCCGCCGCAGCCCGCTAAAAGTCCTAAAGACAAAGTCAGGGCAATGCCTGCTGCTAAAGCACGCATTTTTTTGTTCATAATAACCATCCTTCCATTCTACAGTATCACTTTTGATCCTTGACGAACACATATAAGGATAGAATAATTCTATCATTTATTATCACAAAACACAAACAAAACAATAAAAACAGGGCTGTTTCGTAACAAACCAGCCCTGTTTTGTATTTTATTTTACGATCTCAGCCTTAGCCAAAATATCCTGCGGAATCGTAATCCCATTGCGTTTGGCAGTAGTCTCGTTCACTACGACCTTAAACTCTTTCTGCATCTGGACAGGCATTGTCTGAGGTTTGCCCTTACCGCTCAGGATCTCAGCAGCCATCACGCCGGTCTGTTCACCAAGTTTATAATAATCAATACCTAAAGTAGCCAGACCTCCAGCCCGTACCGGATCACTTTCGCCGCAAATAACAGGCAGCCGGGCTTCATCTGTTACTGCTACCAAAGTCGGCATTGACGAAGCCATCACATTGTCGGTCGGAACATAAACCGCATCGACTTTACCAACCAGACTATGCGCAGCCTGCTGGATATCATTAACTGTAGAAACCGTAGCTTCGATAACATTGATGCCTTTATCACCTGCCAGCTTTTTCAAAACATCGACCTGCAGCTGTGAATTGACTTCGCTGGAACTGTACACGGTTCCAATATTTTTTGTCTGCGGCGCTATCTTCAAAAGCAGCTCCAACTGCTGGTCAATCGGATTCATATCACTGGTTCCCGTAACATTGCCTTTCGGCTCGTTATTAGAAGCAGCCAGCTTTGCTACCTCATAATCGGTAACCGCCGTCGCTACAATGGGTATATCTTTCGTAGCATTAGCCATCGTCTGAGCCGTCGGCGTAGCGATAGCACAAATCAGATCCACCTTATTGCTGACAAAACGCTGTGCGATATTCTGCAGATTAGACTGATCAGCCTGTGCGTTCTGCCGGTCATATTTTACATTTTCATTTTCTTTAAAGCCTTTAGACGCCATACCTGCCACAAAGCCTTTATTGGCGGCATCCAATGCACCATGTTCTACCAGCTGGGCAATACCAACCGTTACCATTTTTTTACTGTCGTCAGCCTTCTTTTCGCCGCCGCAGCCAGCTAAAGCTCCTACTGCCAGCAGCAGAGCTACACCTGCAGCTAAACTGCGTAAATTCTTTCTGTTCATTACTACCATCCTTCCATTCTACAAAATTCTACTTACAGCCTGGCAATTCCAAACTGAGATTATCGTTATTCTAACATCAATTATCAGAAAAATCAAACTTATAAGCTATTAGTTCTGCCGCTTTTTCTGCGCAGCAGCAGCCGGCGTTCAACCTTCCCTATCAGCAGCTCGTGAAAAGGAAGCCGCGCCAGTATTTCCATACTCCCAAGACTCAATACCAGCATCAAAACGAACAGCAGCGGATAAAAAGTCAGCATCGAAGGCGTTATCTGCAGCAAAGGCAGCAGATACTCGGTACACAGATACATAAAAAAGATATGGATAAGAAAAATACCGAACGAATAATTGCCCAAATACAGCACAAACCGCTTTTGCAGGGTATTTTTTCTATCAATATCCTCAGAATGATAAAACAGCATCGCTATCAAAATCGTATATAAAAACATATTGAGCGGAAAACAGATAAACTCCAAAATATAATAGGTCTTCCAATAGTACTTTTCCAACCAGCATACAGTAACTAAAGGAATAAAAATGATCAGCAGCCAAACCAAAAATTTCCGGCTCCTGCCGATCCACTCTAAAAATTCTTTTTTATAATAGTAGGCCGCCATTCCCAGCGAAAAATAAACAAGATAACGCAGAAACATTGTCCCCATAAGCAGGTAGCTGATCCAAACAGTCTCAAACTGAATATTATTCAACACCTTCCAAGAGATCTGCAAAACAGCTGCCGCAGCAAAATAGTATTTCAGCCAGCCTGACTCACGGCATTTAGTAAAAATCCTGATTAAAAACGGATACACCAGATAGAACCCGATCAGCGCCCTGAAAAATCCCAAATGCACCGCAGCACTTCCCGTCAGCATATCAACGACTATTTCACCCAGCGTATATGTATGACCGTCAAAAACAAAAGCAGTTACTATATAGAGGGTAGAAAACAACAAATAAGGCGACAATACCGACAGCAGCATCTTCTTAAAAAAAGCAGCGCTGTAAATGTAAGCGTGCTTATTACGTCCTGTAAACAAATAACCCGCTATCGCCATAAACAGCGGCACTGCAAACAATGACAGCACCTCCAGCAGCATTGAAGAAAGTGCTACCATATTTTCACTGTCGCCGCTGCTGAAAAACCAGCTTGTGTGCATCAAAATAACACCTAAAACAACAAATCCCCGTAAAATCAAAACTGTATTGCTTTTCTGCATTTTCCTGCCAGCTTTCTTTACTGTTGTGATAATTATTCAAAAACAGTATAAACTCAAAAACAAGATTTGTTAAGCCCCACAGCATTCTCGAACACAAAATGTTCAAAAATAATACGCCTGTCCGGTACAAAAGCGCCGGCCAGGCGTAAAAACATTTATATCATTTCTCCAAAATTTTACGCGCAGTGCTTTCCGTTACCAGCAGATGCGTAAACAAGCCTGTTTTCAGAGCTCCTGTTATGGCATTCGGCGCAGCACCAAGTGCTAAACCGATAATTTTGGGACAATGCCGCAAAGTTCCTAACGGAATCCTGACAGCAAAATCATTTTCGCCACTGATAAATTCGCCCCGCTCATTATAATAATAGGACAAAAAGCTGCCGACTGCCCGCTGACGTTTCAAACTGTCACCAAAACGTGTCGCCGTTGCTTCATCAGGAACACTGGGAAAATCTCTGATCTCAACAAGAGCAGCATCCAGTTTCTGCCACATAGCGTCCAGTTCCAAAAAAGCTTCAGTCGTTTCAAACTGCTGCCGTTCTTCCAAACTGTCCGGAAAAGCCGGTACAGCAAGACGATAAGCATGCCTGCCGCAAGCTGAGGCCAGCGTTTCTGCCAGTTCGTCCACACGGTAACCTTTATTGGGGATATGTGCCTTGCCGATCAGTGGCAGCACAGCACCAGGCTGCCGACGGTTACATTGCTGCGTCAGCAGACTGATGCTTTCGCCCAACAGATACCCCCATCCCAATCCTAAATTACGTTCATACAAAAGCTCACCGGACAGATAATCCGCAGCCGCTTTAAGATTTTCTTCCATTGAGTCCTGTACCGGCAGAACCATACCTCCATGCAGGGCATACCTTGTTTGCAGTACCTCTAACAAAGCAGCATCGCCTTCTGTCGAACTGCGGATCTCGATATGTACGATCCCTGCTTCGCGCGCACGCGTCAACATCTTACTCACTAACGGCCTGGAAACTCCGATTCGCTTAGCGACCTGATCCTGCGTCAGCCCCTGTTCATAATAGAGCCGGGCCACGTTGACAAGATCAGTTCGTTCTTTGCCGCTCAGCAATTTATTTCACTTCCATCAATTCCATTAAAATACCGTCCTTCATAATAAAAGCAAGGCGGGTATTTTCATCGGCAAACCAGGGCTCAACAACAACAGTATTTGCTTTTACCTGTTCATCCAGGTCGTCTACCTTATAAGCAACATGGACCATAGTCTGCAGTTCTTTCGGCAAAGGTGTATCTTTCTCAAAACGCAGGTATTCAATATTGAATTCATTAGTTTCAGGAGCTACGATATATGTCTTGATAGCTTCGGCATAAACAGCGCCTTCCATGATTTTATCAGTGGGTACTCCCACGTGCATAAACTGTTTCATCATTTCACGTCCTTCATCAATGTTTGATAAGCCTTATACGCAGCTTCAGGTTTGACATTTTCGTGCACAACCATACGAATCGCCTGCAGCATAGCACTCGGACATTCTGCCTGCAAAACATTGCGCCCCATATCAACACCGGCTGCGCCTTCATTAACAGCACGGTAAGCCATATCCAAAGCTTCCGGTTCCGGAACCTTTTTACCACCGGCAATGACGATTGGGACCGGACAGGCAGCAGTGATCTGCTCAAAATTTTCACAGTAATAGGTCTTGATGATATGTGCTCCCTGTTCAGCCAAAAGCCTTGTCGCTAAAGCAAAATAACGCGTGGTACGTTCCATCTCTTTACCAACGGCGACGACACCCAATACGGGAATACCATAACGTTCACCTTTATTGATATAGTAAGAAAGATTGTGCAGGGAAGCAATTTCAGAAGCAGAACCGATAAAGCACTGTACGGCCATACAGGAAGCGTTCATGCGCAGAGCTTCCTCAATATCGGTACCAATGACACCCATACTCATATCGTCTTTCAAAACAGAGCTGTCTGCACTGCAGCGCAAAGCAATCGCCTTGCGGTTATCGGCTGGAATACAGGTTCTCAGCGCGCCACGAGTCGCCATCAGACAATCAGCATGATCCATCAGCGGCGGAATGACCAGATCCAGTCTTTCCAGACCAGCTGTACTGCCCATGATATAACCATGATCGAACGCCAGCATGATTGTGCGCCCGTCAGCCGCAAAAATCTGTGACAGACGTGCCTTCATACCCCAGCCGGCATTCTCATGACCTTTTACATGAAAGTGCTGGGCGGGCGGCTTGATGCCGATACCATAATCTTTAGCAATAATATTACCGTCTTTATCTGCCATTTTTATCTCCTTAAAAATATTACTTTAGTTTTTATAATACGGGGTGCGGCAGGGTGCATTCCAATATTTGAGCAGTTCATCATCCATACGGGCAATAAAGAGCTGGAATCCGGCCATTTCCTGTACTGTCAGCACTTCACCAACAATATTGGCAACAACTTCAATACCCTTTTCTGCCAGATAATGACAGCATTTACGGAAAACGATCAGTTGTTCCATCAGCGTAGTAGCGCCAACGCCGTTAACGATAACCAAAAGTTTTTCACCTTTTTTGATATCCAAATCTCTCAGAAGGGCATCTATCATAATAGCTGCAGTTTCATCAGCAGTTTTCATTTCAGTCAAGCCACCGCCGCCTTCACCATGCTGCCCCATGCCGATTTCCATTTTACCTTCTTCGATCTGAGCAATGACCATATCCGTAGCCGGATGAGTAGCGCCTTTAGCTGCAACAGCTATCGTAGCCATATTGTCAGCAAATTTCTGTGCAACAGCGGCCACCTCTTCCAAAGACTTGCCTGCAGCAGCTGCTGCGCCGGCAATTTTATACAACGGCACACAACCGACTAACCCGCGGCGATCGTCAGCATTACTGCGCGGAGCATTGGCTATATCTTCCTGCGTAACAACTTTTATTACGTTCAATCCCAGTTTTTTAACCTGTTTCATTGTCAGATTACCGGTCAGCATATCGCCGGCATGATTCAAAACAACAAACAAAACACCGTGGCCTTTATCTGCCATTTTGATTGCTTCTATACAGGCCTGCGGGCCAGGAGCGGCGAAAACATTACCAGCCACGGAAATATCTACCATACCTTCGCCGACAAAACCGCTGATAGCAGGCTCATGGCCGGTACCACCCAAAGTGACGATCGTAACGCGGTCAGCATCTTTCAATTTATTATTTACAACCAGGTTGCCATCTTCAAGATGGATGATATCCTTATTGGCAAGAGCCAGACCTTCCAGTAATTCACTGGTCAGATTTTCGGGATCGTTAATAAATTTTTTCATGCTTTTCAACCTCCAAAATTTTATTTGTTTCCGCACCTGCGGAAAATTAAGCCTTTTATAAGGCCTGCGCCATACCGTTGAATAAAATAGCTATTGATACAGCACCGGGATCTTTAGTACCGATACTGCGCTCACCCATATTTTTAGCGCGGCCGAATCTGGCAACCATAGTACTGGTCTGTTCCGCACCAGCGTCAGCAGCTGCAGCCGCAGCTGTCATGATTTCTTTTAAGTTTCCCTGTGTTTCAATAATGGCATCGATAGCCGGATACAGCGCATCGACCATAGTCTTATCACCGGGCTTTGCTTTGGAAATATCCATAAAATCTTCTTTGGCCTGCGTAAACATTTTCCGCAGCTCCAAGTCAGTCAGTTCAGCCTGATCGTCGATTCCTTCGGCCATCCCTGTAAACACCGTACCCCAAAGCGGTCCGGCGCTGCCGCCGTTGATACCCATAAAAGCGTCGCCCAGCTCATCCAGCAAGACCCTCATCGTATCAATAGTAGTATCTTCTGTTTTTTCTTTCATCACATCAGCCATTCTGCTAATAGTGATTCCGTGATCACCGTCGCCAGCCACACTGTCAAGCTCACATAAATATTTACTGTTAGCTCTCAGCTCTGTACCAGCACGATTCAGCATTTTTCTAAGTAAAGGCAAAGTCAGCATTTCCGATCACCTCACAAATGTATTTACCGTAATTTTAACATTTGTCAGAACATTTGTAAATTAATTTTCAGACAATTTGCGACATTTTCACATTATAACTTCTGGCAGAATTTGTAATTTTAGAAAGCTTTTATCAGGCATTATTGTAAACGATTAAACAAGCAGTGTTAGCCGCACTATATACTTTAAAAGTATAAACTAAAATTATTATCATTTTTATTCCTGAAAATTTATGTAAGGGGACTTTTTTATGTCCGTTGACTCTGTCAAACAAAAGAATATATCAAAGACATTGACGCTCTGGAATTTTTTTACAATCGGGTTCGGTGCGATCATCGGTACCGGCTGGATTTTTTTAGTCGGCGAATGGATCATCATCAGCGGAGGACCCATTCCGGCCATGCTGGCATTTTTACTGGGGGCGCTGCTTTTACTGCCTATCGGAGCTGTATTCGGAGAGCTTACAAGCGCTCTGCCTATTGACGGCGGGGTAATAGAATATGTTGACCGCACCTACGGTAAAACAGTATCTTTTATTACAGGCTGGCTGCTGCTGCTAAGTAATATTATCATGTGTCCATGGGAAACGATTGCTGTCTCCACCCTTTTGGGCACCCTGTTCGGAGATATGTTTCCATGGCTGCGTTCAATCAGGCTCTACAGCATTTTAGGTGCCGATGTATACCTTTTCCCAGTACTGATAGCGCTTTGCCTTTCAGGATTTATCATCAGACAAAATCTGCACGGCCCAAAAGCAGCAGCTAAAGCCCAGTCTTTCCTGACTAAAGCGCTGCTCGCAGGATTACTGCTGGCCATTATCAGTGCTTTTGACAAAGGCAGTCTTGCAAACTGGCAACCGCTTTTTCTTCCGGTCAATGAGTCGACAGCACATACTCAGGCCACCTCTCTCTGGACCGGTATTTTTGCCCTGCTTACAGTAACGCCTTTTTTCTATACCGGGTTTGACACTATCCCGCAGCAGGCAGAAGAAGCTGCTCAGGGCTTAGACTGGCACAAATTCGGCAGAATTATCAGCCTTGCACTTTTATCTGCAGCCACCTTTTACATTATCTGCATAGCAGCTTTCAGCAGTCTTATCCCCTGGACAAGTTTTGTCAAACAGCCTTTGGCAGCTCTTGCCTGTCTTAAGCACATCAATTTTAATTTATACTTTCTCATGCTCTGCATAACTGTTTTGGGAGCGTTGGGTCCTATGAACTCCTTTTATGCCTCATCCTCCAGGATTTTACTGGCTATGGCCCAAAAAAAACAACTGCCTGCAGCCTTCAGCCCCTCCGACCACTCTCAGGCTATTGCCAAATCTACACATATTCTGCTCAGCACAAGTATCGTTCTCGCCCCTTTCCTGGGAAGCAATATGCTGCTGCCTCTGACAAATGTTGCTGCCCTGACCTTCATGTTCTCCTGTATGATGGTCAGTCTGGCCTGTTATAAAATGCGCAACAGCGAAGCAAATCTATACCGCCCCTACAAAGTCCCTGGCGGCAAAGCGGGTATCAGTGCTGCATGCTGCGTCAGTTTTCTCATTATTGCTGCCATGCTGCTGCCCGGTACCTCTGCTTCGCTGAGTAAAACTGAATACCTGCTGCTGACAGGATGGACTGCTTTGGGGCTGCTAGTTAAAAGCCTGCATCTTTATAAAAAAAGGCTCTCTCACAACAAATGGTTGATTTTTGACGAGAAATAGCGTATAATAATAGTAAGAAACAGTACCACCGAAGGA